>Ga0196981_1000266_pt1 | contig 27538 bp, 32 predicted proteins | sample S3_2013CmetaG_FD_155462 | JGI IMG/M metagenome (GOLD analysis project Ga0196981, IMG submission 155462) | Soil microbial communities from Anza Borrego desert, Southern California, United States - S3_20-13C | ecosystem: Environmental > Terrestrial > Soil > Desert | place: USA: California... | reverse complement strand
TTCAAAAGTTCGGCATTCCTGTTGCCAAATTTTGAGCATCGTTGTTGCCATTTTCTCGGCACTCTTGTTGCCAAATGTTCGGCATTCCTAATTGCCAAAAGTTCGGCATTGCTGCTTACCGATTACACCAAAGTTGACAGAAATCCAGCTGGACAAAGAAACATCAACAATGAAACTTGCCAAACGACAAGAATTTCTCGGGACAATTGGACTTGTGATGATTGTATTGGTCACTGGGACAAAAATTTATTTCCGACATGAGAATATCCGGGTTGCGTTGGAGTTCGGTCATCTCGCCACACTTCCAGAAGATTCAAAGAATGTAAAGGTGGAAACCGCTGGTGGCTTCTTCTCACGGACATTTGGGTTGACTTTTGAATCGACCCCGGAGGGGATCGACAAGTGGATAATCGACTCCAGGAAACTTACAAGAAAGGAATGGCCAAATTCAATTGGAAAAAGGAATATGGTTATTAAAGTATTAGAGCAAAAGACGGGTGAATGGAAAGAGCTCAGGTCAGCATCAATGCGGACACAGGGACAACCTGACTGGTTTAATCCGGAGGATTTGAGTGAAGGTGAAATATATGAAGTATCAATTGAGCACGAAGCTCTTTATGGAAAGGTTTGGGTTGACAGAAAGAATAATAAAGTATTCATCAAAACAAGTTACAGTTGACGCCCAATTCGCAGCCATCATAGTCCTAACTTTTGTCTCCCTGTTTAAATTATGGCTATTGCCAACCACAGATTTATAAGAATAGCAAATTCGGGTATAAGGTGAATCGCTTACTTCAGTGCGTCGCGACAAACCACCTTGCAACTTGGACACTGGCCAACCCGCCAAATAAAACTGCGCCCAACACTGTGCATGTGCCTTTGCGGGGTTCGGTGTGGTGTTGTAGTTTTTGTTTCTTAATTTCCTTTCAGTCAAGTCGGACAGGAGGCGGCTTCGTAAATATTGCGTTGGCATCTTTAACAGATTTTTAATCAGCCTGCTTCGAATAACCCACACCAATGCAAAGGCCTCACATGTCAACACAGCAGCGAAACCTTTGGTTCATGTGGTTAAGTATGGTTAGACGCGGCACAGTGCATAACACAAAGGTATGTGCCTTTGCGGGTTACAACAGGCAAGTGGCAAGCTAATTGACCAGTTCCCAGGTTCTGATCTCTCCATATTGACCTGCTACAATAAAACGTTCATCTGGTGAGAACTTGATGAAATTTGGTGTGTGATTTTTTAATCTTGTCGGATAGTCCTTAAACCCACCTGCCCGCAAATCCCAAACTCTCACCGCTCCAAATACACCTGTAGCAAGATATTTTCCACTCGGTGAGAAACAGATAAAGTCAGGTGTCTCATTACTCAATTTGGCCTCGTAATCTTTACATTCCTGTGTGGCAAGATTCCAGACTCTCACGGCTCCGAATACCCCTGCGGCAATGTATTTCCCTTCGGGGGCGAAACATACAAACGTCGGGGTTTCATTCTTTACCTTCGTTTTATAATCAATGAATTTTTTTGAATCGGTTTCCCAAACTCTCACCGCTCCAAATACGCCAGCCGCAATATATTTTCCATTACTTGAAAACTCAGCGTAGGTGGGTGTTTCATTCTTTAACACAATATCATAGCTTTTTATGTTCACCTGGCAAAACAGATTGGACATGCCCAATCCGAAAAGACAAATTATCAAACTCAGGATTCTCATATCATGTTTTTTTTAATGATTGGCAGAGATTACTTAGCAAAAATTGTTGCGGCATGCAACTCCTTGTTTCTTACACAAATCTTATACCGAAATTGATTTGTTATTTTTGGATTTTGTTGCAGCAGAATGCACGACTCCCCTTGCACCACCAGAATCTATATATTCAACCGGTTTACTTAATCGAAGCCCATAGTGACATCGAAATTTGTGAAACACCTCTCCTAACTCTGCTTGCTTATACTTGTAGGCTGCACCACAAACACATCATCTCTTCAAGAAAAAGAAAAAAAATTATCGGAAACTGGAAGAAGCCAGTGGATAATGGACCGGTGCAAGGGTGGTATATGGAGCTCATGAAGACCGTACTGGTGTTTTTGGACCAGTAAGTAATGTCCATGGCAAAGTCGGAATTGAACCTTACATGTCGTTCCTGATGAAAGATTGGCGAATACAAAACGACACACTATCTATTCAGTTCGAAATGCGGCCGGGTTACGCGATCTATGGCCCCGATGGAAAGAAAGCAAAAACAAACGACAACAGTTATACCCGCTACATTGTTTGGGAGGTATCAGACACAGTAATTGTCCTGGAAGACCTCACTGGAGAATTTCCCGGCATGAAGAACCGTCTGAAAAAGTCGGAGAAACTGGAACTTTTGAGTGAAAAAATTAGCCAATGCACTGGGACAATATTTTAGAATGTTAAAAGACAGATTGAACAATGAGGCAACGAACGCCCAACAAAATGTTTATGCCAGCCTGGGGTGATGTGTAAATTTGCAGTTTTGTTTTCTTAATTTCGTTAACGAACGTGGGATGACATCGGTCATTGAAAAAACTGATATTCTAAAAATTGACAAAAAAAACCAAAATGAACAGAGAATTTAAACCGAATGGATACAATTCCGTTTCTCCGTACTTTATTGTAAATGGTGCTCAGAAATTTATTGACCTGACGAAACAAATTTTTGACGCAACGGAACTTAGGCGATATGATATGCCGGACGGAACAATTATGCACGCAGAAATCCAGATTGACGATTCAGTAATAATGCTTGGCGACTCATCAGACAAATTCCCGCCTGCTCCATTAGTCATGCACGTATATGTTCCCAATGTTGACGAGACATTCGAAAAAGCAATCAAAGCCGGCTGCGAAATCGTTGAAAAACCAAAAGAGCGCGAGGGAGACCCCGACAGACGGGCAACATTTAAAGACTTTGCGGGAAATATGTGGTCGGTGGGAACGCAACGTATGAAATGACTATCATTTCTTTGGATATTGAAACGACGGAAAACGACAATTCGAATTTGATCCGCAAAATTTGAAGAAATTGACCAATACATCAGAAAATTTCTGACAATTGGGAAAGGAGTTCGAAGCCTCCTTCTCCCGATAGCTTTCGGGATACCCCCAGGCCCGGAACGTCACATCATAAAAGGTAATGAAGGATAATTCAATCAATGAGAACGTTTTAACTAGTAATCAAGCTAAATGGATAAAACGCGCATTGTTGGCAATAGCGATTGCGATAACTTTCTACACAATTGCAACCCACTACATGACGTTTATTACGGCTCAGAAGCTAAAGAAGACTACAGGAGAAGTAATATTTTTGAAAGAGAGAATTATAAGTGGGGTCAAAGGTGGTGGCAGTAGAAAACAAATTGTAATAACACTCGAGAACTGGGATGAATACTTTTTCGATGATGACCAGGATAGTCTCTTGAAAAGAATAAAAGATCTAAAGAAAGGAGATAACGTGGAGATTTTACATACCACATCGATGCAATCGCTTTTTGGACCAGATGAATTTGAAATTCTCCAGATCAAAAAAGATGAGCAGGTACTCTACTCACTTAACCTGGCAAAAAAGAAATTGGCGAGCGAACGGAATACAGGGGCAATTATCGCGTCATTGCTCTGGCTCTTTATTTGGAGTTTTGTTAGGGCCAACCGGAAAGTATTAACAAATTGAAAATTATACTGCATTGCCGCTAACAAAAATGTATATGCCATTGCCGGGTTCAGCTTAAGTTACAATGTTACAATTTCCGTTACTGAACAATGTTCGTCACGTAGGACAGATCCGGCACGTTGCCATTCTAACCCGGCAGCGTCATATCCACCAAAGTTGGTGGCAATGTATCTGACGAATTGTGCACCATTTAAGAAAGATTATGACAAAAAGGACATATTTTATTGTGGGACTTTTGTTTCTGATGATTAATTGTACAACCACGAACGATAAGTTTGATAGAAAAGAAGACGAACCACTTTTTGCGAATCTTGACTCGGATGAATTGGGCTATAAGAGGACTGTTGAAACAGCGCAAAGTCAAATCTCACTTTTCTTAGAAAAGTTGGAAACAAAACCTAAGACGTCAAATGCATGCGTTAAAATATTTCTTCCAGACAATGAAGGAAAAGGAGCTTTTATATGGCTTGTTAATCCTGTTTTCAACTTAGATACCTGCGTAGCCGAGATATTTGAAATACCAGCCGAGTTTGTTGATTTTAGACCAGGAGACAAGCTAAAATTCTTTAAGAAAGATATTCAAGATTGGTACATCCTGGACAAAGAAGGAAAAATGCAAGGAGGCTATAGCCTTCGATACATGAGACAACGACTTTCGACCAAAGATCAAATCGAATTCGATAAATATATTGGTGTAAAGGTTTATCTGTAGAACATCGACTGGCACTACTTGCAAAAATTTGCCGGCCAAGCCGCAAAAACGAATACAAATATGGTAATTCAAAAAAGAAAATTCACACGTTAAAAAATGATTGACTTTTCAGCTCGCGAGGAACGGACTTATTCTTCTAAAAGAACCCGATCGTTAATATTCATAACACTGGTGGTTGGAATGCTATTCATATTTTCCATACTCTCAGGACATAACCTGTTAATTGTCGCAATCATTCTGGGCGTCCTTTTATTGGTTCAAATATACAAGTCAGGTGACGCCAACCGTTATTTTATTAAACATATTAAGATTCACAATGGAAATGTAAGTATCGTTTACAGAGATAGAGACAACGAAATTTGTTTTACCGGAAAATTAGATGCATTGATAATCAGAAAGGAAAATGTCCTTCTTTCGCGAAGCAGAACAATTTATCTGGCCGTCTATAACAATAAACAATTACTCATGAAACAATTCATTCATGGAGAATGGACTGAAGCAAGATTTGACGAAATTGAGCAATACATCAGAAAATTTCTGACAATTGGAAAAGAAGTTGGATAGCGGTGGCAGTCGGGTTTAGTCCGGTGGACAAATCCGGCAAGTCGCAACGGATTAAGCCCAAACATTAGGCAACATTCTAAATACCAAAAATGAAAATTTCAGGACATGACGAGACGACCCTTGACAGCTGAAGAAAAACGACAATCGAGAATCAAACTGACACGGGAGTTAATCCGCGCAAAAAGACTCTCGGGGCTGCTGAACAACACAAAATGGTTTGAAATATTTGAGTGGATTAGCAACTCACGTATCGGGTTTGAAATCAAGCTGTTGTCTGGCACCGAATCCCGGCATTGTGATTTTATCAGGGAACTTGAAAACACTTCTATCCTCGTTGACAACACGGGAGACTTCATTGAATTTTTAGAAATAGAATCATTGCGCTTTAAAAGTAGCAAAGAGGCAGCTGAATACCTTGACAGTTTAAGGGTTGAGTATGTTGACGAGGATGATGACTTAATTATTATGGGGTACAGGGTTTAGAGCGGCCGGATTCTGGTGGGGCAGAAGGTTGACACTTTACAAATACAGTTGGATCTTTTGTGAAGGAATGTATTCTTCGAATTGAGTTCGGGTTTTGTTGCCAGTTGCCGGTTGCCGGGGGATTGCGTTAAATTGGAGTCCTCTTTTACGAAGGCAGTGCCTAGGTGTCCGATGGTTTAAATAAACAGAAGAACACAAGAACGTCAACGCGAAATTTCAAAAAACCGCCCACTTGAATTCCGAGGCAAAAGCGAACGTGCCGACTTTGTGTTGAACGCTTGCTCACCGTGACACGCCCAAAAAAATATGACATCCTCTTCCGGAAACTCAACCTCGGTCTCTGTCAGTGAAGATTAAATACGCCTAAAAACGCACACCGGACCACGAAACCGGCAACCGGCGACCGCACCGCACCCGCCAATCGGAGCGGACCACATCGGCATGCTTGCAAAGGGCAATGTGAAACCACACCTAATTCCACCTCACCCGAATGTACTTCTCGTTTTTCTTGAAATGCGGTGGTATCGCTTTCAGTATGGCCTCCCGCAATTTAACAAGCAGGTTTTCTTTTACGAAAGCCTGATGCGCGACAAGGCTTATCTCGCGTACGGGCTCCGGGGGATTAAAATGTTTTACGTGTTTGCTCCTGACATTGACAGCAAGCTCCGGGATTAATGTATAGCCGTAATTATTGTCCACCATTGCTTTCAATGTTTCAAAGGATCCGCTTTGGTAATTAAGCTGGTGATGAACCTTTTTTCCCTTTGTTGTGCAGAGATTCATGACCTGTCCGCGAAAACAATGTCCTTCTTCCAGCAGCAAGAGGTTCTCCTGGGTCAGGGACTTCAGATCGACTTTGTCCTGCTGAAAATATTTCAGATTGTCGGATGTATAAAGAAGGATCGGCTCATAGAAGACCGGGATCTCGCGGATCTCTTTGTCGTCCAGCGGGGTAACGAGGATGCCAACGTCGAGCCTGTTGGTTTTCAGGTGTCTAACAATATCGCCGGTTTGCATTTCGGTCACCGTAAATGAGGTGCCCGGATTTCCGGCGAGAAACTCGTTTAAGAAACGCGGAAGAAGATATGGTGCCAGCGTCGGAATAACGCCGAGGCGGTATTCACCTTCAATAGAATCCTTCTCGTTGCTGATGAACTCCCTGAGGTTTTTCACTTCCTGAAGGATCTGTCTGGCTTTCCGGATAACGACTTCTCCGGATGGGGTCGGCTTGAGCGGCAGACTGCGGTCAAATATTTTGATACCCAACTCATCCTCGAGTTTCTTAACCATCGTGCTGAGCGTCGGTTGTGTAACATGGCAATGATCAGCAGCCTTCACGTGATTTCGGTGAATGTCGAGGGCCACAATATATTCCAGTTGCTGGAGATTCATAGGTTGCGCTGTAATAACAGACTTATAGGCAAAACTAATAATTTCATAACTAATATTGACGTAGCTTATTTAATGGCCCCGTTCGATTTCGTCGCCTTGTTAAGAATTTATATTTTTAAACCATCGCTGAACCTCTCGCGATGGTACCAACCAATGGCACCCGATTTGTGTCTAAACACTGAAAAAAATACTATCATGAAACTCACTTTTTGCCTTTTGTTACTAAGTATTCCCTTTATCGCATTCCCGCAAGGCGAGGTTTTTAAAGGAGAACATTTTATAGAAGTTACAGGTATCGCATCCCAGGAGATTGAGCCAAATGAAATTTACCTCATGGTCAGGCTGCGGGAGTTCGAAGAAAATCGAACAAAAACGCAGCTGGAAAAAATCGAAAGTGATTTCTTTGCGGCTCTCAAGGCCGCAGAAATCGACAAAAAACGCCTTGAGCTTGCCGACATCGGATCAAAGCTCAACAGCATTGGCCGCAGGGATAAGGACGCATTCCGCGAAAAAATTTATCAGTTAAAACTCACCAGCGCCGCGGAGCTTGAGAAATTCATTGAAAAACTGGAGAATGTCAAAGTCGAAAATGCATGGATCGCCAGAATTACGCATTCCGACCTGGAGAAAATCAAGGTCGAGTTGAAAATTAAGGCATTGCAGGCCGCGAAAAACAAAGCCGACTACTTGATGAAGGCCATCGGTTCCGAAGTAGGAAAACCGCTCATGGTCCGCGACTGGGATGTTTTTGAGCCGCCTAACCCTTATGGCGCAGCGGTGAGCAATGTCCAGACGTATCGCATGAGTCAGGAGTCGATGGACCAAATGAGCGGAGGAGAGCCGGCCGTCGGATTCAAAAAAATAAAACTGCAGGCACACATTACCGCGCAGTTTGAAATCAAGTAATAATCCTGAAAAAACAAAAGGGTCGCGAAACGACCCTTTTTAATTGTTTGGATTTCAATCCATATCGTCGCCTTTTATCCATTAATCAAAGGCCTTCGCGATCTTTCTTTCGTCTTTTTGGAAACTTGTTCGCAAAATCGTACAGGCCTTCGGTAACTTCCTTTTCGACGGGATTGGGATCGACTTTCACCCGCTCTTCACGCAACCTCAACGATTCATCTACGGGTCGCTGCACAATCCTGCTGCGGGTTTTAGAGCTCCGGTTTTGAATTTCCCTGTTGCCGGGTCTTTTTGAATCGCCTTCAATCTGATCCGACCTCATGTTCATGGAGTTACCGTCGCCAGGCTTTGCGTTTTTTCGCAATGTGTTCGGAGTCGCTGAATGGAAGGACTTGACACGTCCGTCAACATCAATTGCACCACACTCATCCATGATTTGGGCAACATGGGTCGCCTCATTATCGTTGTCGGTTTGGACGCTGATTACGGCCTCCGCCAATCTCGCTGCCGAAGAGAACTTATCCAACTCCTGTTTATCGCGAAAAAGCGATCGGAAAAAAAGATTAACTCGTTCGCCGAAAGCATCTTCGTCGGGAAGCTCTTCTTCCGACACATTTCGTTCGCGCTCAGCACCGGTTTTATTGATTGATAGATCAATAAGTCCACGATCAAAACCGCTGTTTGTTAACCGCTCCAGGGCATTGTCCGCTTCGGCGACATGGTCAAAAATTCCTATTACTGTCTGTGCCATCGATTTTTTCTTAAACTGATTTTAGCTATCGGCTCGAAATTCCCGATAATGGAATAAGCAAGAATCTCAACCGAACAAAATCATTCCCTTCAGAATTTAGAGCATTCAAGCCGGTTGGTGTGGAAATGATTCGGCAAAACTGATGGTTCAGGCAACCTGGAGTTTGCGCGAACGCCTATTGTGATTGGCAGAGACGATCGTGAAAAACAGCCTTTTGAGGCGTTCATTGTCGTAAAAATAGGTCCCAATGTGTCGGTTGGGGGTGTCCCACAATACGCCAATCCACACCAAAACACTTATCCCCTGTTTTCCGTTTGAAATTCATATGCTGAAGACAAGTAAGTCAGGCGTGTGTCTATTGTTTCCTAGCGCATATCTATCACGTTGTACAATATTAAACAGCCCCACTCATGAAAATAGTTCTATTTTTTGTCGCAAGCTTTTTCACTACCCTTTCCTTAACCGCCCAACAAATCGCGGATTCATCCTTTCAATTCAAACCCGCTAAGCCCGCGTACCCGAAAAACAATGGTACCTTCATCCACGTTGATGAAGCACACAACAACTTCCATACTTTATCAACTCGCTATTATACCTTCGGCCGGGTCCTGAGTAACGATGGATATCAACCAAAACCCTTCGTCAGGAAATTTACTGACGAAAGTCTTAAAGAATGCAAAATCCTCGTCGTTGCAAACGCCATTGATGCATCCGACCCATGGAAACTTCCGACTCCCAGTGCCTTTACCAAAGAAGAGGCTGATGCATTAAAGCGCTGGGTAAAAAACGGCGGCTCGCTGTTTCTTATCGCAGACCATATGCCCTGTCCCGGTGCTGCCGTTTTCATCGGGAAGGCATTTGAAGTCAACCTCTACAATGGTTTCGCGATCTATCAAAAGGAAGGGTATGAAACGTTCACCCGGGCGTCCGGCCAGTTGAAGGAAAATATCATAACGAATGGAAGAAATTCCGCAGAGCGCGTGGACAGCGTCACCATTTTTGGCGGACATGCATTTTTGCCGACCAGATCGTTCACGCCGATAATCGCGTTTAATGATGATCACAAGGTTTTACTCCCGGAGGTCGCCGGCGAATTTTCGGAAAAAACCCCTTCAATCGACGCATCGGGATTGTTCCATAGCGTCTTCTTTCAGGAAGGCAAAGGACGGGTAGTGATCGCAGCCGAGGCCGCGATGTTTTCCGCGCAGCTTGCTGGCCCGTCGAAAGCAAAAATGGGAATGAATGAGCCAGCGGCGCGACAGAATCCTCAATTGTTGCTGAACATGATTCATTGGCTTGATGGTTTGCTCCGGTAACGCGCTGGACTTTCCAAAAATCAATTATTTTTCCCGAGCGCTTTCATATAGCTTACACCCGTCAAAAAGGAGCGGTTGACGTTTTCTGTATTGTCGCCGATCCGGTTCTCCAGGTCGGCCAAACCAAGTTCGTAGCTGAAGTCCAGTGAGATTTTTCCGTTGGCTAACACATATTCGATCTTTGCACCCGCATTTGGTCCGAAGTCGAATCGCGCTGTATTGTTCGCGACGAAATCATACGTACCGGAAGATTCATCAAAGCCCTTCATTTTGAACTTGCCATTCAGCCACACCGCACTATAAAAACCCATGTTGAGATGCAACTTTAAATTCTTCGGCAGCATGATCCCGTAATTAAGTTGGATGGGAACCGCTACATAGTTGGCTTCCAGCTTATCATGGATCGTATTACAAACTTTGTGAAAATAACCTTTTTGAATATAAACCGCCTAGATACCGAGGCCGAATTTCGGACCAAGTTGTTTGAACGCCGATGCTCCGGCAAAAAAACCGGCCTTAGGTACTTCGTTCCAATTGACATTCGTTTTGAAGTAAGAGAAGGTAGCGCCTGACTTGCCACCGATATACCATTGGGCCAAGGCCGGAGAAGAAAACGTAAAAACCAGAATAAAAGCAATGATTTTCATAAGCTGGGTTGAAATGAAAAATTAAAGCGGCTCAAGGATAAAACGGATCACCGACGGCCCCTGTTTGATTCCGGTGTTCCGGCTCATCACGAGCACCAACCTCCTCGGCGTCATGCTTTCGATGATCCAGTTCTCCGTAAACTGTACATTATTTCCAGGTGTAAGTGTTAAAACCGTTCCGTTGTTCGCGATTGACCAGGCACCGTTATCCCAATTCCCACTGGGTTGGATGCGGTCAAAATCCGATGTCTCGCTCGTTTCCGGAACTGGTGTGTAAAGAATAAGCCGGTACAGGCTCAGGTCACCATCCTCTTTTACATTGTCAACGTATGCCTCTGTAAGCTTCCATCCGCCTGCGACAATACACATTTTACTGGGGCAATTCTGCAGATCTTCCGTACATCCCGTGAATGATACAGCCAATGTCGTGAGGATTATTGTGGATGAGATTTTCATTTTCAATTCTTTGCAATTTTAATAAACACGATACTGTCAATGACCAAATAATAGATTCCCGCGGAAAGGGATTCAGTGGCGATCTCGTGAACCCCTGTCATCAATTTTCTTTTCAACACGGTACCACCGGAAGGAGAAACCAATGCAATACTACTGCCTGCGTACTTGTCTGGAACGTCAACGACAAACCTGTTGGTGAATGGATTTGGAAAAACATGGATGGAATGAAAGTTGTTGCCAGCTTCGGTAACCAGGTAAGGAAAATATTCGGAACGTACCGTACATCCGTCTGACGTGATCTCAACGGCATAAACGCCATATTCGAAAACTGTAATTTCAACTGATTGGGAGGTCGCTCCTGCGATAACATCGTTGTTCAAAAACCATTGGTACTGCTGCCCCGGTGTATCGCAAGTCAATACAGATCCATTTTGACTTATCACCGGCACAGGCGGACAGGGGTCGGCGCCGACGGTGATCCGGATTGTATCTGTTTGCATAGCCACATCGTTGTCGGTCACCTGAAGCGCGAAGACGTACACGCCTTCAGTCAGGGAAACTACATCTGTTACAGCGGAATCCGGCGTTACAATGGTCCCCGAAGACGGTCCGTTTACCTTGCTCCAGAAAAATGCGCCGATGGCTCCATCCGGATCGGACGATGACGCGCCATTGAGTCTCACACTATCCACCGGCAGCGTTATTTGCTGATCGGCACCGGCGTTGGCGACAGGAGGTTGATTGGGCACCGGATTCACTGCTACGAGGATTGTATCTTTATCAAAAGCGTTTTCATTATCGGTAACGGTCAATTTAAATTCGTAGACGCCTTCGGAAAGGTCAGTCACGGCCGTAGAACCTTGTGCCGGGTTTGCGATTGTCCCGGTCTCAGGTCCCGCCAATTTCACCCAGGAAAATGAGGCAATTGTTCCATCAGGGTCCGAAGAAGCTGTTCCATCCAAATCAACACTATTGACCGGTAAAGTGATCGTCACGTCTTCTCCGGCATCAGCAACGGGCGACTGATTCGGTGCGGGATTCACCGTGATAACAACGGTATCCTTATCGGACGAATTTTCATCATCCATGACCGTTAGTTCAAATTCATAAACGCCTTGTGACAGATCGCCCACCTGCGTCGTTTCCTGGTCCGGGTTTTCAATAACGCTTGTCGACTGCCCGCTGATCATCACCCATGAAAACGCGGTGATTGTTCCATCATCGGTCGACCCGGATGCATTCAACATCGTGGAATCAGAAGGCAATGTGATCGTTTGGTCCGGTCCGGCATCGGCAACCGGCGGGAAATTGCTGATGATCGTGAATTCGCGCGTGTCGATAAACGACCAATTGCCATCGGAAGTCTGCACGCGGATCGCAAGCTGTTGCGTTCCAGGATCCAACGTGTCAGAAACAGTAATGGTAAAATTTTCGGTGATCGTGTCGCCCGGAGAAACGGGTAACGCAATTGCAGATCCTTCGCCGGGGTCAGTGTCCACAAAATATTCCGCGGCAATGATGTTTCCAACATCGGCTATATCCGGCGAAACGTAGAAGCCACGACTTTCAAACATCCCCCATTTGCCGTCCATACCTTTTGCGCGTATAGCCAGAAAGTGAAATCCCGGAGTCAAAGCAACGGCAGAAACCGGCACGGTAAAATTCGAGGTCGCTCCGACAGCAACAGCAATGCCAGTGGCATTGCCAGCGCCTGGGTCATTGTCAAAAAAATACTCCGCTGACACAATATCGGCGGCGGACACGGTTGTTGTGCTGACATAAAACCCACGACTCTCATACAGTCCCCATTTCCCATCCTGTCCACGCGTTCGGATTGCTAAAAAGTGAAAGCCTGAAGTCAAACTGGTGGCGTCGATTGGAACAGTCAAAGAGGCGGTGGCGCCATTCGTGATTGCGATGCTTGTTCCATTTCCTGCGCCGGGATCATTGTCGAAGAAGTACTCGGCCGCAACAAGGTCTGGAACATCAGCGGTCGCGCTACTGATGTAAAATCCCCGGCTCTCGTATATGCCCCACATACCGTTGGCATCAATTACCCTGATTGTCAGAAAATGGAAACCGGGCAAGAGGGTGACAGCCGGCACTGGAATTGTGAATGTTGTCACATCGCCGGACGTGAGAGGGATCACAGTTCCATTTCCGGCACCCGGATCCGAATCGAAGAAATATTCGGCGGAAATAATTCCCGGTGTATCCGCTGTTGTTTTACTGATATAAAATCCCCGGCTCTCGTATATACCCCACATGCCGCTGGCATCCATTACCCTGATTGCCAGAAAATGGAAACCGGGCAAGAGTGCTGCAGACGGCACTGGAATTGTGAATGTCGTTACATCGCCGGGCGTGACAGAGATCACAGTTCCATTTCCGGCACCCGGATCCGAATCGAAGAAATATTCGGCGGAAATAATTCCCGGTGTATCCGTTGTTGTTTTACTGATATAAAATCCCCGTCCCTCGAATGGGCTCCACACTCCGCCGGCCTCTTGTAACCTGATGGCCAGGGTGTGAAATCCCGGCGCCAGCGAAGTAACTGGTATCGATGTGCTGAAGACCAAAGGATCTGCTGTCGATCCGAGGGAAATGCTTGTTCCGTTCCCCGGACCAGGGTCGGAATCGAAGAAATATTCTGCTCCGATGAAATCCTGCGCGAGCAGTTCCACAGAAAGAAAGATCAGAGGAAGTATCAGCAACCTTTTCATATGATTGAGTAAAGCTGCGCTAGTTACTCTTCCTCGCTTCTACAGATACATTCAGCGTTCCGCCCTCTGCGATCGTCGGGTTGATGATGTTCATGCTGTAAATGCGCGGGATCCGGCTATTGCGGCTGTTCGACCAATTGAGCGATCCGCTGGTGTCATATAAGAGCCCGATGTCTTTTCCATCAGCGCCAGCGTTGTTCGCAGGTCCGCTTGCGATGGTGAAATCGTACAAACCAGAATAACTTCCTGCGTCAACGGAAACCTGGTCCGCCATTTCGGGATTTTGGTTGCTGACATTCCCTCCGCCGTCTACGTTGCCATTGACAGTCCATGGTTCATCACCTGCAGCAGTTCCGGCATTGTATGTGATGTTGTTGTTAAATGTGCTAAAGCTCAGGGCGGATGCCGCATTGCGTTCATTGAAAATGTTATTGGTTAATGTCAAAAATCTGCAATTGGATCCGAATACGTCTACATTCCCACTGGAAAACTGATAAAACAGGTTGTGGTCAAAACGCACGTTCACTGAATTTACAAGACCTGCAATACTGTTATTGGTACAACAGGAGTTTGAATAAAATAAGTTGTTCTGAAACAGGAAATTCTCGTAGGTTGCGGCTCCGTTAAAACTAAGATTGTGAGAAAACAAACATCCCTCAAAAAGAACGTCAGAAGCGGAGAGATTAAAGTTAACGGCCTGGTCAAACTGACAACGGACAATGCGAATGTTTCCAAACGAAAAATCTCCGCCAGCATTATACACGGGAGTAACAGTTGTCGTAAATATAAGGCCATTTAGTTCCGTACCGCTTGGGCTGCCTGCCGACGGAGAATTGCGCAATTCGCACCCGGCAATCCTCGCAGTGAGCGGCAAATGTTTGTTCGGTGCCCATCCGGGACCAATGACAGTAACATACTTGTCAAGAATGGTGAAAGAACCATACGTATTGGGGCTGCCGTGAACATATATTGTATCGCCATCGGCGCTGGCATCAATCGCACTTTGAATTGTAGTAAACTCACCAAGGGTGGCAGGGTTATTACTCACAGTTCGAATCGTTGCGTAAGTGGAAAAATTGCACGCAAAAATCAGAAGAAGAAAAGTTGCCATTTTCATAATGAGGAATTTTTTAGGTGTTACGGATAATGTCCCTAAAGTAGATCGTTGAAATGTTTACGCCTATACCTGAATTCGTTGAATTACCGAGAGAAAAAAATACCTGAATTCAGGGAGATTTTTTACATGCCGGAATGTTAACTTATGGATTACTTTGGTCGGTTACCCGGAATCAAATGCACCCTGCCCGGATCCTTAAATGTGTTATCCTCATCCTTCTCCCGCTGTTGTCAACGGTCACGGTTCTGGGACAGCCTGACAGTGTTCAAATAGTTCTCGCCGCCGATCATGCCGATAGCACGAAAGTCAGAATGTTGTTCGGCATGGGACGGAATCTTTGGTTCAGTCGGAATTTTTCTGAAAGCGCTTATTACCTGAAAACTTCTGTCCTGCTTGCCGGGAAAAGTGGTTATCTGAAACACCAGGCTGATGCCTATAACCTGCTTGCCAACATCGCGCTGAATCAGGAGCAATTCGATGATACATTTGTATACCTGCAAAAAGCGATTAGCCAACAGGATCAGAAATTCATGCCGCTGATCCAGGAGACGCACAGCCGACTCTATTACCAGTTAGGCGATTATCCATCGGCACTGCACTATGCACTCAGGGCGGCAGAAGGATACGAGAAAGATCCCGATACATTATTCAATATGCAGGCCGTTTACGCATACCTGATCGCAGGCGACGTATTAAGCCGGCAAAAGCAAGATGACAAGGCTTTCGAGTATTACCAAAAAGCTTACAAAAAAGCCAGGAGATCACACCTTAACTGGTATATCAAAACTCCGGTTCAGAAGGTAGCGCACTATTATTATTTAAAGGACGAGCTGGCGAAAGCGAAACACCTTTACGACTCCATTATTATTATAGACAAGGATTCCTGGAGCCATGAGCCTACAATGTACAGTTACGAGGGGCTAGGCAGAATTGCCATGAAAGAAAAAAAATTCAAAAGCGCGATCGGGTATTATAGAAAAGCCATTGACCATGCTCGTGAAAAAGGGTTCACAATTAATGAGGAGAATTTTTATACCCGTCTTGGTGCCGCATTTTTGGCAGACGGGCAGCATGATTCTGCAATGCACTATCTGCAACTTGCAATTGCACAGTCTACAGAAAGCTAGAGCTACAGCAACCTGACCGACGCCTTCAAACTGCTATCCAGTCTTCAGAATCAAAAGAAAGATTATCAGCAAGCCCTGGCTTCCTTTCAACTCCACAAGGCGTACCAGGACAGCATTTTAGACATTGAAAAAATTCGAACGGTAAACAACCTCGAAGTATTGTATCAGACGCGGCAGAAAGAAACTGAAATACTCCGCCTGCAAAAGGCCGATGAGGAAAAAGACTTTGTCATCAGAAAAAGAAACCTGTATATCAGCATCGCGGCCGGTTTGCTCATTGTGTCATCAATCATTGTGTTTCTCTTAAAGAACAACCTGAGAAACAAACAGCGGTTGCATGATGAGCGTATGAAACAAATGGAGCAACAACAACAGGTCATTTCACTCCAATCCATGATCAATGGGGAAGAAACAGAACGAATACGAATTGCAAAAGATCTTCACCACGGACTGGGCAGCCTGTTTTCAACTGTAAAGATGCATTTCAGCGCCCTTCAACATAATATACCACAACTCAAAAACGATGAGTTGTTTCAAAAGTCGTACAACCTCGCCGACCAGGCATCGGCGGAAGTGAGAAACATTGCCCACAACATGATGCCCGAAGTGCTGATGAAACTCGGATTGATGAATGCGATTAAAGACTTATCAAACAACATGAATTCAGCTAAACTGCTGAACGTGGCTGTTGAGTCCTATGGGATGGATAAACGCCTGAACGCTTCTACCGAAATCATGTTGTACCGGGTCATTCAGGAGTTGTTAAACAATATCATTAAACATGCTAAAGCAACCGAAGCGATCATTCAGTTTACGAAGGACAGCGACCGCCTCAGCGTTGTTGTCGAAGATAATGGCATTGGTTTTAGCACATCCGAAATTGATGAGAAAATTCATTCCGGCATAAGAAGCATCAAAAGCAGGGTTGATTACCTCAATGGGAAAATGATCATCGATTCTCAAAAAGGCGTGGGGACTACGGTAATGCTGGATTTTTTAGTCTATCATTGATTCATTCGTCAACACCAAAAAACTATCTTTACATACTCCCAATGCTATGCCCACCCTGCTGATTGTTGATGATCATCCGCTGATAAACGACGGCATTAAGGCCATGATGAAAGACGTGCCTTACTATGAGGTAACAGGTGCATGTAAAACAGCATCCGACGCTCTTCAATTTCTTTCCAGACAAACCCCGGACATCATCCTGCTTGACATCAGTTTACCCGACATGGATGGACTTCAGCTTTGCAGTGCAATCCGGAAGGAAAACAGGAACATCAAGATTATCGGATTGACATCCTCAAACGACGCGGGAATTATCAGCGGATTTTTGCAACGCGGTGCCAATGGCTACTTGTTGAAAAACATGGAACGAGGCGAGCTGATCGAGGCAATCGAAACCGTGCTCGATGGTAAGATATTCCTGAGTAAAGCCGCCAATGAAAGGGTACTGACCCAACTCCAACACATGAGCTCTTCACAGGACGACAAGCCTGTGGTAACGCGGCGCGAAAGAGAAATCCTTCAGCTGTTGGCAGAAGGAATGAAAGGTCCACAGATCGCAGAAAAGCTTTTTCTCAGTTACTATACGGTGGAAACACACCGGAAAAATCTGCTTAAAAAATTCAATGCGAACAGCGTCCAGATGCTTTTAAAGATCGCCCGCGATCATCGAATACTTGAATAGCCCGATCCAAAACCGAAGTTTAGACCGGGCTTCACCATTCGTCAATTTCTCAGGCCGCCAGCATTGCTTTCACCTTTGCCGTTTCGGTTTTGAGCAGGTTCGTCTTTTCATTTTGCAAATTCAGAATCAATTGCAAAACATCGGTTGTGTAACCACCGCTTCCGTGATGACGGTGATTTTCGTCGCTGTGCGCGTATGCGTCCTCTGCCAATTTCTTATGGGGCATCCGGAAACTCTTTAACACCGTGCAAAGCTCCAGCACCGCCGACGCCGCGCGGTAATTCGTTATAGAGGGATTTGTACCGAGGTTTCGAACGATACGTGTCACCAACGAATCCTTTCCCTTGAAACGCGTATAGATCTCCCGCATAAAACGAAGGTTATAGGGTAAATATCCTTCCTTGAAAGCAGTGTAGTAACTGTTATCACAATCACAGCTCCACAACAAATGGTCAAAAATAAACATCGGCATCTCGACCGCGCCAGGCCCAATGTATTCCTTGTTATAGTCGACTTTAATGGGATCGTAGTAAAAACGGAGCTCGTGCGCAAAAACAACAGGCGAGACGTTGCGTTTAGCGTGAACAATAGCTGTCACCATTTGTTGCATCTTCTCCTGGACATGGTAGCATGTCTCCTCGAAACTATTTCCGTTAAGAGCACTGCGATGCAATTCTTCCAGCGTCAGTATTGATTCAAAGAGCGCTGGCATCGCGATTTTTACACTCTCGATCAGGGACTTTTCATCCGGCAACCCGGTGTAGGTTCTTATTCTTTCCCCATCGGGATTCCAGGACGTATAATGAAGGAGTGTATCACGCGGTGGAAGATCTGTTTTTACCATCAACACAAGCAGCACGTACTCCAGCTCGGGAATGACTTCAACGGGCTCGATACCATGTTTTTTCAAAATGCCGATAAAAATACCGAGATCCCGCATGGCGGCAATGGCTTCGTGATAACCATATAAGTCGAGGACGTCCGGCACCGGCAACAACCGGTAAAGCATCTGTATAATCTCCTGCGTATCGCCGCTTTTATTCAATAAATGCAGGATTCGGATCCTGTCATCAAAACCAAGCGGATCGAGCGAGGCAATTTTTTCCTGATCGCCATTCCAATGGAGCGACGTTAGCGTTTTGGGGCTGTAACGCATGCTGCCTTAATTCATAAGCCATTTAACACATTCTTGCTCTGAATTAAACATATTGATCTGAAGATTGCCCACCTGGGCCTCTTTATTGACTTTATTTACGGTCGCCATGGCAAACACATCCTCCGCTACAACGGCCCCTACTTTTTTCAAGCCCACTTTTTCAACTTCCGGAAACCATTCCCGCGTGAGGTAATCCTGAACTTCCTTCGACAGAACCTTCAATTGCCGGTGATCACTTAAATGACCTTTCAAAATGTTGCCTTTGATGTACTTTGTCATGAAAGTGCATCCCTTTCGCACTTCATCCGGTTTGAGAAAACCAATCCACTTCGCAACGATAACGTTATTGGTTTTGTCAAGATAAATTTCGACAAAGGCTTCGTTCATCAGATTTACTTTATTCATATGCATTAGTTGAGGTTTCAACAAATGTGCGACCCCGAAATAAAAAATAAAAATGATCCAAACTGCAACCTTTCTCAACAGGTGGGAATCGTGTGATATTTCATGTCTAATGGCAAAGAATTTTGCAAAGGGGGGGAATTCCTTTCATCAGCTTTCCGATTTTCAGGCAGTAGTAAAAAGCTACTATGAACAAGTAGCCATTAAGTTGCAAAACGCTATAAAACAACGGGTTGAGTATGTGTCGTTTCGCACGGTTTACCAGGATTTTATTATTTTGTTATGCCAACCGGTCGCTTATATTGACTTTAAGTTCAAAACTTACATCCGTAATTTTCCTACACCAATACGAATCGCCTGAATCACGGTACGCCTATATGTTACGTTTTCCTTTAAAGATAATTTCAATGTTACAACATCAATTAAGCGCATTTGGTGATTTAGCCGCTGAAATTCTGGCCGATTCAGAAACACCAATGCGGGTTTGTCATAGATCCTATGACAAATCACAACTATTCATACTTTAACTTATCAACGGGATTGGCATTTGCCGTTACCAGGGACTTTGACATAATGACGAAGAGCGCGATACACAACACAAATAATCCCGGAATGGCGAATAACCACCATTGAAGCGGAATCCGGTTTGCAAAATTCCTCAACCAACTTTCGACAGCCACGTATGCCACAGGGACCGCTATCACGAACGAGACCAGGATCAGCAGCATATACTCCCTCGAAAACATGAACAGCACCTGGCCGGTAGTGGCGCCGTGTACTTTTCTTATGGCCACTTCCTTCGCTTTTCTGTTTACGGCAAACGTGATAAGTCCGTAAAGTCCAAGACAACCAATAACAATAAAGATCGACGCGAACAGTTGAAACAGGTTGGCGTATTTTTCCTCCTGCGCATAAAAAGCGTGAATGTTTTCATCCAAAAACTCGTAGTTGAAAATATGTTCCGGGTAAGTGTTCGCCCAGATCTTTTCAATTTCCTTTACAGCCTCCGGTAAGGACAGGGTGCCGCCTTGGCTATGGAGCTTAATGCTGCAAAAATCCGAAGCACGCGGATTGATCACAAAAGCCATATTATCCACCCCTTCCTTTAAGGAGTTGGAATAGAAATCGTCCGCAACGCCCGCTACCGTAACGGATTGCCCCGCCATTTTCAACTCCTGTCCGATCGCTTCCTCTGGCGTTCGGAAACCAAGATTTCTTGCCAGCGCATTGTTGATCATGATATTTCCCGTTGTATCCGATGCTTCAAGATTCCTCCCGGCCATGATCTTGATATCATAGACCTCAAAATACGAAGGGTCAATTACCTGGTATTCGAAGACCACCATGTCCTTCGGATTGACGGCGTCTTTCTTTCCGATATCCATGAAATTCCGGTTGCGCCTGACTCCCGAGGGGAGTGTCGAACTGAATGTTACTCCGGCAACAAATGATTGCGACTTGATCTGATTTTCCAGCGAACGAAAATCTGCGAGCACCGACGTATTGGGAAGATTTAAAGTAATGGTCGCATCGCGGTTAAAACCCATGTCGACATTGTTGAAATATCGCATCTGGCTCACCACGATAAATGTTCCCACTACCAGGATTTGTGTGATTGCAAATTGGGCCACCACGAGTATCTTCCGCAAACTGATATTACGAAAGGTTTCGGTAGAGAACTTGTTCTTCAAGGCGCTGATGGGGCTAAAACCTGAAATCACAAAAGAAGGATAAAACCCTGCAAACAGCGTAACCACAACGATGAACACCGCCAGGATAAGAATAACAAAAGGGTCTGTAAAATTATAGCCGATAAGTTTAATCGTTAACAGCTGCTGGAGGTTGATCAACAATAATTCAGCAACAACAAGCGCAACCAGTCCCGAAACCAATACAAGCACAAAAGTCTCGGTCAGAAATTGTCCAACAAGGTTCTTCCGGAAACTTCCCAACACTTTTCGCAAACCGATCTCCTTTGACCGCTGTGTTGACTGAGCCGTCGAAAGGTTTATATAGTTGATACAGGCAGTCAGCAAAAGAAAAACACCAATCAGACCCAAAGCGAGGACCGTTTGTTTGCTGATCGTTCGGCCGCTGTAAGTGCCAAACCTTGCGTCGTGATGGACATCGGAAAGCGGCTGAAGCAAATAGTGCCTGGAATCGTGAAGATCTTTCGGGGTATGTGCCGCGTGTACCTGGTGAATCTGCGCCTCCGCTTCGCCCTGAGCGAAACCATTGGCAAGCTTAACATACGCCTGATGTCTGTCGTTTACGCCGTACCAATTATCCATCCCACCTCTGCGCATTACTTCAATTGAGCTATACGAAATGAGAATCGTAAACGGGAAATCGCAGTTCGGAGGAAAATCCGCGATTACACCGGTTACTTTGGCATCGTAGAATTTTTCGAAACGAATGGCTTTTCCCAAAGCATCGCCATCCGGAAAATATTTTTTTGCCATTGATTCGGTCAACACCACATTGAATGGTTCGAGCAGGGCTTTTTCAGGATTGCCCGCAATCCATTTGAAATCGCTTTTCCCAAAGTCAAAAATTTTAAAAAATGATGAGTCAACCATGACGCAACCAAAATCCTCCCTGAACATCGCGACGGATTTTCCGGTGGAGTCCATGACGTCCACATAAGCGCCGCCAAAATATTCCATGGAAGTAATGTTTTCCAGCGAGGTCATCCCTTCTTTCATTGCAGCTGGAACGGGGTACGAAACACCTGTGCGGAATTCTGACATATCGTCGCCGCTCACCCTAACCACCCGGTAAATCCTTTCAACATCGCTGTGAGACTTGTTGAAGCTCAGTTCATACCGGATAACGGTAGCAATCACCAGTGCCGCTGCAATGCCGGTAACCAGGCCGAGCATGTTGATGATTGAGGTGCCTTTGTAAGCCATCAGGCTCCGTCTGGCCATTTTGAAATAATTGGCGAGCATAGCAAATGAATTTGTACCTGTTGATGAACTCCTTTTCCAAAAAAAACTTTTAACAAGAAAACCGAGCGCGTTGAAAATGTATTTTCTGCGTGCCATCGCTACTCCTTTTTCAGAAACGTCGTTAAGAAAGAGCTCGTACAGGTCGCCGCGGATTTCCTCCTCCAGCTCGTCGGGTGCAAGATCTTCTAAAAGGGCATCGACCCACTGTGGTGCCTTGAGATTTTTGTTCATGACGGAGAAGTTTTGGCAATCAGATCCCAGATGACATTTCTTGTATCACGCAGTTCTTCCAATGCATTCCTTCCAAAAGCGGTGATGTTGAATAATCTTTTTCGCCTGCCTCCCCTTTCTGCGGATGATCCTCCCATTTTTGATTTTACGAATCCTTTTTCTTCCAGGCGGTGAAGCACGGCATGTGTAGCGCTGATGCTGATGTCGCGCCCGGCCTGTTTTTTCAACTCTTCGGTGATGGATACGCCATATGCCTCCTTGTTAAGCAGGGCCACCATTAACAGTACGAGTTCCTCGAGTTCACCGAGATAGATGCGGGATGACATCGGTCAATTATTTCAACATTTGTAGAACAAATGTATATGTTGTCCAGAATTTTCCCAATATTTGGCGGCTTTTTTATCTGACTCATTGAATTTCAATGATTTGATTTGTTCATTGGGTGAAGCATTCTCGCCAAAAAAATGCCGCCTGATGGCATGCGCGACGGAACGGAGATTTTTTCTATTTTTGTAATTCACGGGATGTAGCACAGCCCGGTAGTGCGCTACGTTCGGGACGTAGAGGTCGCTGGTTCGAATCCAGTCATCCCGACAAACATTTAAAGCCTTTTCCCGCCGTGGCGGGAATGGGCTTTTTGTTTTGTAGTGACTCAAGCGCCTCGCTTGATGGCACGAAAAAACAAAAAGTCCACAAGAGAGCGCAGCGAACGGAGGCTTTAAATGTTTTAGACCTCCCCCTCTCTGGATCACCGAAGGTAATCCAGTCATCCCGACTTTTCAAAAGTCATCTGACAACACAGCCCCTTAAATCGTATGGTTTAAGGGGTTTTTGTTTTTTTCTTAAACCTTTTCTTACCAATTCATTCACTACGTTGGTGACCTATCCGGTGACCTCAAGTGTCGCCCTATATTTGAGGTCACCAGAGTTGTGAGAAATGCTCACGTGATGGAGAGAAGTGAAGTGGTCGATGCACGGCAAAGACCAAAAGAAAAAGCATTATGAAAAACACAACAAGCACTTTTCGGGTGATGTTCTACCTGAAGAAAAGTAAGGCCAGCGATGGCAAAGCACCCATCTACGCGCGGATCACTGTGGATAAAAAACGTGCGGAAATCTCTGTAAAACAGAGTGTTGACGAGAAGCTTTGGAATGCCGACCAGGGCATGGGCAAAGGGAATCGTGATGAAATTCGTTCCCTGAATATTTTCCTGGAGCAATTCCGGTCGATGATTGTATCTCGCTATCAGGAGATGTTGCTGCAGAAAAAAATCATCACAGCCGAAGGAATCAAGAACAGTTTTCAGGTCACCGGAGTTGAAGAATTCACCCTTTGCAAGCTGATGGAGTACCACAATACGAACCTGAAAGGCTCATTATCCTGGGGTACGATGAAGAACTACTTTACTACGCAGAAGTACCTTCAAAACTTTATGAAGAAGCGGTACAACGTCACAGATATCTATCTGTCCGAGTTGACTTTCAAGTTCATCACCGAGTTTGAGATCTTCCTCCGGAATCATAAGCCCACCGATCATCAGCGGCCACTCTCCAACAACGGAGTAATGAAACATATTGAACGGCTTCGGAAAATGATCAGCATGGCTGAGCGAATGGAATGGATCGAGAAAGATCCGTTCGCCAAGTACAAACTGAAGTTTGAAAAAGTTGGCCGCGAGTTTCTGACGAAAGAAGAACTTGATCGTCTTGAAACTCACAAATTCCAAATTGATCGGCTAGACTGGGTTCGTGATCTGTTTGTGTTCAGTTGTTATACCGGTCTTGCGTACATCGATGTGATGCAGCTCAAGCGGTCGAACGTTTCCGTTGGAATTGATGGAGAATATTGGCTGGTGACGAGCCGTCAGAAAACGAGTAATCCGGTTCGGGTTCCGTTGCTGCCAAAAGCATTGGAGATTATTGAGAAGTATAAGAACCATCCAAGGTCGATCGCGGAGGATACATTGTTACCAGTTATTTCTAATCAGAGGCTGAATGCTTATTTGAAGGAGATTGCTGACTTGTGCAGTATTAGCAAAGACCTCACTTTCCACCTTGCGCGGCATACTTTTGCGACCACCGTTACTTTGACGAATGGCGTGCCGATAGAATCTGTTAGTAAGATGCTGGGACATTCGAGTATTACGACTACGCAAGTGTATGCAAAGGTGATTGAGCAGAAGCTGAGTGATGACATGAAGGCGTTGAGGAGAAAGTTGACCCAGGGGCCAAACTAAGTCTGCTTAGTCATTCCAAGTGGTCTTTATCAATTTATTGAGTTGGCTCTTTTCTTTGGTTAGTAACTTGGCTTCCTGTGAGCTATAACCACCAAAAGTTATAATGTCAAAATTACCAGTAATGATAAAAGACCATTCGTGTCCCCAAAAGCCACAGTTATCTGAAAAGTTAATGTAGTAATAGTTCAGGTTATCAATTACCCAGTAATCCTTCAGAGTAACAGAGGTGGGGCAACGAGTCTTTTTGTCTTGGATGACATGCTCGCCAATTCCAGATGAAAAAAGGCTTGGGCTGAAAATAAATGCAAAGCCGTGAGTTGTGTTCAGTTTGAGGAGATTCGTTAATCCTTCTCGTTCCTTCGGAGTCTTTGCTTGATCATACCGGCTTTTAAGGATACTGATAGAGTCCTCTGTGATTTTATACAATTCCCTCCATTGGAAGAGCGAGTCATTCCTCAATAGAAAATTCGGTGGTCTCAACTTATGCACTGTGATGCGGCCATCGCTGAGAGTCAATCCTCTTTGAATGTATTTGCCGAAATCCTTCTGTTTTTCGATTTTCTTAAACTCCTTTTTTTCATATGGAGTGCTTGTGCTAATAGTCCAGTAAGTAATGGTGTCACCCTTCTTTTTCCAGAAAAACTTTACAGAGTCGATCTCGTACTTTGCCGCATCGAAGAAATTAGATGAAACATTTTCCTTATGATAAAAATATTTCCAGCCATCGGATTGTCCCAAGGAAGTTAAAGGAAGAAGGATTACTATTAGCGCTGCTAGTGTTTTCAATTTTTCGAGTCTATGTCAGCCGCAAACTTAATTGCAACTATCCTGTTTATTAAATCGCGAAATGTCACCACTCCCGGCACTCCTATCATTCCTGCTTTTCGCTTGAATAGTCTGTTATTCAGGAACCAAAGAGAAATTGTGGTCAAAACCGATATCATCACTATCACCGAAGAGAAATCCCAAACTAAAGCCGCAAGAAATGCTGATACAGAGAACAACGTTGCCAGCCAGCAAACAGTATTCAAGACCGTTCTCTTTTTATGAATCGATGGGATAACACCAGCGTATGCTGTGTTGATATACCCAACAAACTCACCAAAGTGATTTCTCAAAAATGGTTCCAGGTCGGACGATGGCCTCAACCCAGCTGTATCTATTCCTCTTTTTTGTAAGTTTTTATGTAATGATCTAAATAGCGCGGCTGAAATACAAGTTTGCCCAAGGAGTTTTACAGGCTGGACGATTTCAATCCTTGCGAACTGAGAAATGAAATTACAAACATCGTAAACGGTGCGCTGATCAGGTGGTTCCAGGACTGCTTTCCAGGATTCGAGGGGCACTTCAAGAGTGAGAGTGCTATTTAATGCTTTAGCTAGCGGGTGTGTTGGCAGCAAGTCCATTGAATCCCGCCATTCTTCGATTGTTGACGTGGGTTGCAAATCAAAGGTGGGATCTGCTTCTGGATCCAGAGGACTGCACAGTCGATGCTCTTCCTTGAATATGAAGAAAATTTCGTCTGCTGTTAAACTCTTGTACTCTTCCATGTTGAGCCGATGTATAAATAGAATGGAGCAATTTACAAAAGCTTCCTTATTTCGTTGGCATTAAAAAAGGGCTTGTTAGGCCCTTAATTCACTTTCTGACTAGTCGTCATCTTCTTCATCATAATAATCATCGATCTTATCCTGCAGCTCATGCATGAGATCTTTTTGATCCGCTTCATAATCGACCTCGATCGTGATTTCGTCCTCATCATGATCATAATTTTCAATGCTGATTGCAAGGTCATTGTCCACGATCACCTCCGCGAAGTCAACCATTAAAGCAGATGGCACGTCAAAAGTTCTGGTTCTAATAACCTCCTTCTTTCTTCCCATAAAATTTCAATTTTTAATTTTCGTCACACTCTCACCCTTTCTATGAGTACTCAACATTTTCTGAATGTCGTCATAGTCGTACAAAATAACACCACCGATCTGCGTATACGGCAGTGTGCCGTTCACCCTCAGGTTCTGCAATTTGCCAGGCGAAATCCCCAACAACTTCTTCACCTCGAATGACTTCAACCACTTCTTTCCAGGATTGCCCAAAAGCTCCTTCACAATCTTCTTCAATTCCTGGAGAAGATTATTCCTGAACACTTCGAGATCCTCTGTCGTCAGGATCTGCTCCCGATACAATTTCGGTCCTTGACCGTCCTTGTTCTTCCCTTCTATCATGTTAGATTACTTTTTCTCCACCGTTTTCTCCACCGTTTCTCCACAGTTTTCTCCACAGTCGGGGGTTGCCGCTGACTGTCTTTGACTTTTAAAATTCTAATGGATCAAATATGCAACTGGCGGGAAGGGCACCTAAATCATTGTGAATGATTGTAAACGATTATGGATGATTGTGAAATATTCTGAAGGATTTTAAACGATTGTGAATGGAATGACCAACACATTAAGTGAGGGTGTAAACGATTAAATGAGGGTGTAAACGTTAGAACTGAGGGTATAAAACCTATAGCTGAGGGTGGAAAGTGAAAGTTGAGGGTGTAAATTCTTGAATGAGGGTATAAATTCTCTGGTTGAATTTGGGTTGAAAAAATGTTGGGATTAAGATGAACGGAGTTGAAAATAGTTAAAATCCCCTTAAAAATTAACTGAATGATTAGTGTTGTCCGTTTTGAATCCTTATCGCTTCGAACCACCCCAAGTTTGGAAGGCGGTAATGGCGATTTCAAATTAAAGTAACAATACAATTTAATGCTTCGATCAAACCGAGTATTATGGCTTGACTAAGTGTGATTTACCAAGGGGTGAGTGCGTGAAATCGAGCCGGCATCTCAACTCGCCAGCCGAACCTAGTATTTAATTGCCTAAATAAGCGTACTTAAGTTTCTTTTTAAGGCCTCCTGGAAAAACAACAGTTTTAGTCCATTCAAATGGAGCCGCTTTTTTATTGTACGCCTTTTGGAAGTTAACTATGGC
>Ga0196981_1000265_pt1 | contig 27622 bp, 16 predicted proteins | sample S3_2013CmetaG_FD_155462 | JGI IMG/M metagenome (GOLD analysis project Ga0196981, IMG submission 155462) | Soil microbial communities from Anza Borrego desert, Southern California, United States - S3_20-13C | ecosystem: Environmental > Terrestrial > Soil > Desert | place: USA: California... | reverse complement strand
TTCCCGCTCGGCGCGGGCACCCATATCGACCACCGCACGGCCTTCGAAGCCGCGCAGAAACTCAGCGGCGTCGAATTGCGGTTTTACGAGGACCGCCCTTATATCCTGTGGCCGGGCGTGCTGAAAGGCCGCATGAACGCACTTGGCATCGACGCGGACGTGCGCAACGTGACGCCACAAGAGATGGCCGCAACGATCGGCAATTACCATTACCTCACGCATTTCGTGCCGCCCGGCCAGCACCGCGCGGACACGCTTCCAATTTACCAGGCGGCACTCGCTCCGCCACCGGGTTTCGTTTTCAAGGCAATTCCGGAAACGCTGACGGCAACCGAGCCGGAATTGCGGCGCATGTTCGACGCGCTCGCCGCCTATGAAAGCCAGATGCCTTTTATCTACAGCGATTACGATAACTTCATCCGCGACAGCATGACCTATGACCGCCATGCGGGGAATGCGGCCTATACCGAGCGTAGCTGGCGCTTGCAGCCCCTATGACGCCGCGCGAGAAAGCCGATGCCTTCCTTGCCGTTGCGGCGAAGTTCCAGCTGGGATCGCTGCCCACGGAACAACGCCATCCGCTTACCTATGAACTGGCGGACCTCTCGCGCAATAATATTCCGGCAGCGCTCGGCATCCTGAAGGACATCGACCTCGGCGTTATTCGCGATGTCATGGCTAAACAGCCCGAATTGGAGCGTCTGGCTGCGGCAATGCGCGAAACGCTCGCCGCCGGCAACCGTATCTTTTTTTACGGCTGCGGCGCGACTGGACGGCTGTCGCTCTCCATCGAGTACCTGTGGCGGCACCTGCATCGGGGCAAGAAACAGGCCGACAATGTCATGGGTTTCATGAGCGGCGGCGACCTCGCCCTCGTCCATTCCATCGAAAATTTCGAGGACCATCCTGAATTCGGCGCGCGCCAGTTGCGCGAAATCGGCTTCGGTCCGCATGATCTTCTGGTCAGCTCGACCGAGGGCGGCGAGACTCCCTCCGTGATCGGCGCGACGGAAGAAGCCACGCGCCTCTCATCGCGCAAGCCGTTCTTCCTCTATTGCAATCCCGATCACGCGCTGCATGAACAGGTCGAGCGTTCCCGCCACGTGCTGGAAAACCAGGGAATAGAAAAAATCTGTCTGTTCGTCGGGCCCATGGCGCTGTCCGGCTCGACCCGGCTGCAGGCGAGCACGGCGCTGATGCTGGGCGCGGGATGGGCCCTGCTGCAAAATGCCGCGAACGCGCCTGGTATGGACGCGCTGGGGCGTTTTCTCGGCGATACAGACCTCTCGTTTCTGCAGGCATTTATCGAGGCCGAATCGAAAATCTATGCCGATGGCGGCTATGTCCTCTATGACACAAACGACTACGGCATCACCATCCTGACCGATACGACCGAGCGCGCGCCGACCTTTTCGCTGCTGGGCTTCGAGAACAGAAACGAACCGAAACGTAATCCCTCGCTCTCCTTCCTGACGCTGTCGCAGGCGGGCGATGCGCCTGCGGCGTGGCGCGAAATCCTGCTGCGCGAACCGGTGACGATCGAATGGGACGCGTTACGAACTGTTGCGGGCCGCGCGCGGCTGATGGGTTTTGATTTTTCCGCCGAAGGGGCGCAGTTCCGTGAAACCTATGTCGCGCCAGCCGCGCTCCACCGTTTCTCAATCCGTCGCGAAGGAAGCGAGATGGTTTTCACGCTCGGTGACCTACGCCACGCCGTTAACGTCGCCGGCCTGCATTCGCTGTTCGAGCATTTGTTCCTGAAAATGGCCCTCAACATGCATTCAACGCTGCTCATGGGCCGCCTCGGGCGGTTCGAGAGCAATGTGATGACCTGGGTCAAGCCGAGCAACAAGAAGCTCATCGACCGCGCGATCCGCTATGTCGAATATCTGCTGCACCACCAGAACATCATGGATTGGTCCTACGCCGATATCTGCTACCAGCTGTTCGAAGAAGCGGAGCGCATGACGCCCGCCGATTCCGTCGTGCTGTTGACCGTCGACGCGCTGAAGCGCCGCAAAGGCTAAGCGGGGCGCGGCGGTTCCGGCGCCGCACCCGGCGCGAGTTTCCGGTCCAGCGTTTCCAGCGAGAAACCGACAATGCGCGCAATGCTGCGCAGCGCGCGGGCGTCATCCATGCGCGGCGTGTCCGCGCGGAAAGCGGCATCTGCCTTCTGCGATTCCAGCAGCGGCACATGCACGAAGCCGGCCGTCTTCCCCTCCCGCTCCGCCCAGCGCAGCAGGTGGAACATCAGCGTGTTGCACACGAAAGTGCCGGCCGAATAGGACTTCACGCGGCACGCGGAACTTTCAAGTTGATGCCAGGGAAAGGTATCCTTCAGCGCGACGGGAGCCGTCGCGTCGATGCGCTGCTGGCGGGGCTGGTTGCCGGCGTTATCGGGAATGCGCGCATCCATCCAGTTCATCGCGACGCGCTCGAGGCTGATCTCGCGCCGCCCCTCCGCCTGGCCGAGCGCAAGCACGCCCTGCAGGTTCGGATAGCGGCTCATTTCCTGCTGGATGAGGGGCCAGGCGTTATCGAATTCGACCGGCACGGGGCCGAAGAAAACCACACGTCCTTGCCAGTCCATTTCCTTAAGCTTATCGAGCAGGATCAGCGACGCGTTCGTCGCCGCCCCGTCGAAGGGCGCAAAAGCGGTGACAAGCAGCACGGCGTCGGTTGATGCCGCCATGGCCTTCCCCGCCTTACTTGCCGCTCTTCTGCGTCGTGCCGCCAGCCGCGTCGATATCGGTCGACTGCACGTCGATCGAGGCGCCGCCGCGCGTCACGCCGATCTGGCCGCTGCCGCTCACCGTCGATTTCTTCTCGATCTCGCCGCCGGCCTGCAGTTCGGCGCTGCCGCCGACCTTGGCCTTAGTGCCCTCGAGTTTCGTGTCGCCGCCCGATTCAATCTTCAGGTTACCGCCGGTGTTGATCTGCGAACCCTGCTTCTCGACCCCGCCGCCAATACCAGCGCCAGTGAGGCTGTTGCCGCCCGAGCCCGCGCCGCCCGACAGGTTGCCGTCGATATGCGAAGATTCCGCCGCGTTGAAGTTGACGTTGCCGCCGGCCTTCACGCTTGCGTCGCCCGCGCTGTCAAGACCGGTGCCCTCAAAATTCGCGTCCTTGCCGGCATTGATCTCGATCTCGCCTGCCTTGACGGAGCCTGCCTTCTTGGTCGAGGACTTGCCGCCCTCGACGCCGAAGCTGACATTGCCTTCGGTCGCGTTTTCGGAAGCGTCGCCGCCCTTGGCCGCCTTGGTCTTGCTGCCGCCAATGCCGGCCTCGATGCCGATCGAGCTCGAGGTGTCCTCGGCCGCCTTGAAATTGACCGATTTGCCGGCGTCGATCGAGGTCTTGCCCTCGGATTCAATGCCGGTGCCTTCGAGGTTGGTGTCGCCGCCCGACTTGATTTTCAGGTTGCCGCGCGATTTCAGCGTCGAGCCGGTCGAGGTGGTTTCGTCCGACTTGCTGTAATTGCCCGATGCTTCCAGTCCGACGGTCGAGGATTTCGGCTTGCCCGCCTCGTCTTTGCCACCCTTGGAGGCCGACAGCGACGCATCAAAGCCGTAGCCTTCTTCCGACGCGGTGTTCTTGACCGCGTTGAAATTGACGTCGTCCTTCGCGCCGATGCTCATATCGCCGCCCGATTCCAGATTGGTGCCTTCGAAGGTCGCGTTCTTGCCCGCGTCGATATCGAGCTTGCCGCCCGACTTGATCGAGCCTGCGACGCCTTCGGTCGAGCTGGATTTGGAATTGTTCATTCCGCCTTCCAGTTCAAGCCCCATGCCGGTCGAGCCCTTGCCCGAACTGCCCTTCGACTTGGATGCCGAGAGGCTGCCGGAAACGTTGAAGCCGTCTTCGGTATGGCTTTCTTCGTTCTTGGCGGCGTCGAACTTGACGTTACCGCCGGCCTTCACGCTCGCATCGCCGCCCGCTTCCAGGTTCGTGCCTTCGAACCGGGCGTCGCCGGTCGTGTTGACCTTCATGTTGCCGCCAGATTTCATAGAGCCCGTCACCGCTTCGGAGGACGAGTCGGTCGAGTTGCTCTGGTCATAGCCCCCGGAAATGGTGCCGGTGACCGCCTTGGTCGCGTCGATGCCCACTTTCAGCTCGGCGTCGACGTTCGAGCTCGACGAGGTGGAGCTCGAGGTGTTTTTGGCCGCTTTATAGTCAAGCTCGCCCGCGTTCAGCTCCATATCGCCGCCCGCTTCCAGGTTTGTGCCCTCGAGCGAGGTCTTGCCGGTCGTGGTCGTTTTCATGTTGCCGCCCGACTTGATCGTCGAGGTGACGGCTGTGCTGCTGCTCGAGGTCACGTCGCTCGTCTCGCGGTTGTACTGCGCCTGCACGCCCGCGGACGCGCCTGCGCCGCTTTCGTTGGAGGTGCCATCCTGCACGCCTGCCGACGCGCTCGCGCCCGCATTCGCCTCGCCATAGAGGCCGAGCTTGCCGGTATTGGTTTCCGACGAGGAGGAGGAGAAGGTCGTGTCCTTCGCCGCCTTGCTTTCCCATTCCTTGGAGGTCTGGGTGAAATCGCCGCCGGCCTCTACTTGAGTGCCCTCGTCGGTGATCTTGTTTTCGGCGTCGCGCGTCATGTTGCCGCCCGACTTGATGGTCGAGGTCTTGGCATGGGTCGAGCCCTTGGTCGAGGATTCGGTCGTATTGGTGCCGTAGAACCCTACGCCCGCATTGGCGTTCGCCTCGGCGCTCGCGCCAGCATTGGCGTCAAGGCCCTTGGTTTTCGCTTCCGCATTGGCGTCAACGCTCGCATCCGCCCCGGTGTCGGCATAGAGGCCGGCCTTGGTCGTCGAGGTCTCGGTTTTCGTCGTATGGCTGTCCTGCGCCGCGCCGAACGTCATGTCCTTCCCTTTCAGGTCCATATCGCCGCCCGATTCAAGGTCGGAGCCGATGACGTTCAGTTTCTCTTCGGCCTTGATTTTGGTGTTGCCGCCCGACTTGATGGTCGATCCGGTATGCGTGACGTCCTGCGTGTTCGTGGTGGTGGTCGTGGTGCGCATCAGGTCGAGGGTGTTCTCGCTCGATGCCTCCGCGCCCGCATGCGCGCCGGCCTCGGCCGAAGCCTCGCCTGCGTTGTAGTTCGCGCCCGCGCCCGATTTCGAGCCCTTGGCATCCGCCGACGCGCCCCCGGCATCCGCTTTCGCGCCCGCATTGGCATCCGCGCTTGCCTTGTTATCGCTGGAGCCGTAGAGGCCGACCTGCGACTTGCTGTGCGTGGTGTCTTCCGTGTGAATGTCCTTCGCTGCCTCGATATTGACGTTCTTGCCGGACAGGAAAACATCGCCGCCCGCCTCGACATTCGATCCGCGGATCGTCGTGTCGTTGTCGGATTCGATGGTCATGTTGCCGCCGGACTTGATGTTCGACGATTTCGACTTGTTGTCGTAGGTGCTCGAGGTGTTCGTCTCCACCTCGACCGCAGTGACGCCGCCCAAGCCGCTCGCGCCCGCTTCGGCCAATGCCCCCGCTTCCGCCGAAGCGCCGTCGGTGCCCGCATGGGATTCCGAGCCCGAGCTTGAATCGCTCTCGCCCGTCTCGATCTTGCCGAAGGAGGTAGTCGTTTTGGAATGCGTTTCCGTCTCGATATCGCGGCCTTCGATGATCTTGACGTCCTTGCCCTTGAGGCCGAGGTCGCCGCCGGTCGTGACGTCGGAGCCCTGGATCGTCAGCGTCTTGTCGGAGGAAATTTTCGCATTGCCGCCGAAATTGAGCGTCGAGCCATGCGACTTGTCGCTGGTCTTGGTGTCGGTCGCGGTCTCGCTGCCATAGACCCCACCGCCAACCCCGAGCCCCGAGCTGGTTGAGCTGGTCGAGGTGGAGGACTTGTCCCGCGCATCGAGGATATTCACGTTGCCGCCAGCATGCATGTCGCCATCGCCGCCGACATCAACCGTCGAGCCGCGGATGGTGGTGTCGCCGCCGCTTTCCGTTTTCAGGTTGCCGCCGGCCTTCAGGCCAGAGCCAATCGAGGTAGAGGAGCTGGTGGTCGTTGTGGTCGAATTGTTGCCGGTAAATGTATTGCCACCCCCGCCCGTCATGGTGGTTTCGGCCTTCTTGTCCTCGATCACGTCGAAGGTGATGTTGCCGCCCGCCTTCAGGTCGGCATCGCCCCCGGCGCTCATATTCGCGCCCTTGTTGGTGATGTCCTTGTTTGCATCGACCTTCAGGTTGCCGGTCGCCTCGATCGAGCCAGTCTTGCCGATGACGGTGCTGCCGTTGAATTCGTTGCCGCCGGATTTCGCGGAGGTCTCGTTGATGATGCTGCCTTCTGTCGATTTCAGGCTGACATCGCCGCCCTTGATCGTGCCCGAGGTATTGGTGATATCGCCCTTGGAGGTGATGTCGAGCGTGTTGTTGCCCGCGATCGTGCCGCCCGTGTTGGTGACGGAGGCGAGATTCATGCTCACGTCGTTGCCGACGATGGCGGCGCCGCCCGCGATGCCGGCCTTGGTCGCTGCGCTTAAGTAAACGACGGGCGCCAACACCTTCTGGCCCATGACTTCAGTTTCGACCATCCAGACCATGTCGGTCTTCAGGTTCGCGGCCTGGTCGGCGGTGAGCGGCTTGCCGTAGGTCAGGCCCATTTCCTTCGACGCATCCACGCCGTTATCCATGAGGCGCTGCATCTGCGCCGCTTCCGTTTCGCCGGGGATGATGGAGGTGAGGCCGACCTGCGAGGTCAGTTGGTCGCGGATCAGGCTCTGCTCGTAATTGCCGTCGCCGAGGCGCTTTTGCTGCTCGGCCGGGTCGAGGCCGAGGCGGTCGATCATGTATTGGGAGCCGAGCGGCGAATTCGCCCCGAATTTAGGGTTGGTCTCGATCAGGTAGCCCGAGTTCGGGTTCTGAGAAACGACGAAGAACCCGTTCGGGTTCGAGGGCAGCGTGATGGTGATGCCGCCGAAAGTGGCTGCGCTCGCGCCGGTCGTCGCGCTCGTGCCGGTGGTGCCGGTCGTCGCGGTCGCGCCGCTGCCGGTGGTTGAATCGACGCTCGCGGCCTGCACCGAACCGGCATTGGTGAGCGAGAAGCCGGAAGCATTGAGCGTGCCGGCATAGATGCCTGCGCCGAAGGAGGTGACGCTGGAAGTGTCGACATAGGAGCCGCTGTCGTCGAGGCCGTAGCTGTAGTTCAAGTAAATCACGTCGCTGCAGCACGACACATGGTCGCGCCATGTGCGCTTGTAATTGTCGCGACGCAGGTCATAGCTGTCGTTGACAAATTGCGCGCCGCTGACGCTGCTCGCGATATTGACGGTCGGCGCCGAGATGATGCCGCCCAGGTTCCGCGCAAAAGCAAAACTGTTGATGTTGACGGAGCCGTTGGCGAGCAGGCGCGGTTTGTCCGCCGCGGTCGGGGCGGTGCCGTTGTAATACTGGTAGTAGTACCAGGTCTGGGTGGTATAGCGGTTGGCGGACTCACCCCAGAGCAGCCAGTCGGGATCGGAAGACCAGCCGCCGGTGGAGGATGAAAAGGCCTGCTGGGTGGACCAGACGCGCTGGTCGCCGCCAGCGATGTCGTTGTAAATATTACGGGCGGAAATCGTAAGGTTCCGGCTGGCATTGATGTCGTTATTGTTTGTAAACGTGCCAAAGCCCGTGACCGTCGCCGTGATGTCATAGCCGTCCATCGTTCCGGACGCGGAGTTCGTGAAGTTGGCAGCCGAGACATCGAGCAGGGTCCCGCCATACATCGCGCCGTTATTGGTGACGGTGCCGGTCGAGTTGAGGTCGACGGTGCCGGAGGCGGCAATACCACCCGTCGCGGCGTTGGTCAATGCAGCGGTATTCAGCGTCAGGTTGCCGCCGGAATAGAGAAGCCCGCTATTGGTGAACGCGTTGGCGAGGTTAAGCGTCGCACTCCCAGCGTTGGAAACGATGTAGGACGCGCTGCCAAGCAGCGAAAGTGTGCCTGCGCTGAAGGTCATGCCGTTGCTAGCCGTCATGCCGGTGCCGTTTGCAAGGCTGACGGTGCCCGCGTTGACGTCGAGCGTGTTTCCGAGAAAGACGGCAGTCGAGCCGAGGCCGTTGACGGTGACGCCGTTGCCCCCGCCCTGACCCTTGACGGCCAGCGTGCCGCCGGCCTGGATGGTGCCAGTATTGTTGACCGTATAGGCGATGTCAGACCCAAGGATATTGACGCCGCCCGTGCCGATGATCTTCGCGCCGCTGTTATTATTGAGCGTCGAGCCGAGATTGAGGCCGAGCAAACCGGCCGACTGGATAATCCCGCTATTGGTAATGGTGTCCGCGCCGATCGTGGCTGTGCCGCCGGCGGTTGAGCCGATGATTTTGCCCCCGGCACCGTTGGTCAGCGTGCCCGCGACGCTGATCGTGCTCGCCCCGGCGCCGCCCTGCAGCGTGCCCGTGTTGTTCAGCGAGCCAACAGCGATATCAAGCTGGTTGCCGATCGCCGTGCCGGCCTGGGTGAAGGCGATATTATAAGGGCTGCCCGGCTTGTTCACCGTCAGCGTGTTGGCCGCCTGCAGCGTCGCTCCCGCATTGTTGGTGACCGTAGCGGCATAATTGGAATCGACCTTCAGGTCGCGGCCGGCGATGACCTTGCCGCTGTTCGTGAACGCGCTGCCGACGGTGACGGTGAGGTCCTGCGCCGCTTGGATGACGCCGGCCGAAAGGTTGCTGACGGTATCCGCGATGAGCGTGCCCGCCTGGCCCGCTGCCGTCGAGAACAGCGCCGTGCCGGAATTGCCGAAGCTGTCCGCGAGCGTCGCGCTCGAGGCGTTCTTGCCCTGCAGCGTGCCGCTGTTGGTCATCTGGTTGCCTATGATCGTGAACTGGCCGTCCGCGATCATCGTGCCGCTATTGTCGATCGATTGGGTATTGCCGCCCGCCGCATCGGCAAGCGCGAGCGCTGTCTTGGCGTAGATGCTGCCGGTGTTGTTGATTGAGGCCGCCGCGCGCAGGAGGATGTCCTGCGTATCGGAAGATAAAGTTCCGGCATTCGCGAATTGGTCGCCCGCGCTCACGGAAAGCCCGCCCGCAGTGCTCTGCACAGCTCCGCCTGCGGCAAGCGTGATGTCGCCGCCGGTGGAGGCAAGCGTGACGCCGCCCGCGTTCTTCAGTTGCGCCGCGCCGAGCAGCATGTCGCCCGTCGTCGTCAGCGTGAAGCCGGTCGTGCTGTAAAGCGTCGCCGCGCCGGAGCCGACGGAGAGGCTGCCGAGCGTCGCGCCGAAATTCGCGCCCGCGCCATAGGTGGTGCCGTCGAGCGAGGCCGCGCCCGTCTGGCTGAGGCGGAGGTTGTTGAGCGCATAGCGCTTGTTGTTGTCGGCAAGGCCCGCATTGACGGTCGCGACGTCCGACAGCGAGGCGGAGGTGATGGAGAGGTTGTTTTCAGCTGTGAGCAGCCCGCCCTCGAGGCGCACTTCGCCCGTTGATGCGGTGAGCGCGGTATCGCGCTTGGCGGAAATTTTCGCATTCACCGTCTTGATCGCGTTGGCGCCCGTTGCGGTCGAGGTGATCTTGACGTCGCGCTTGGCGGAAACAGCGCTGCCGATCTCGATCTTCCCGGAGGAGGTCAGCGTGAAATCGCCGACGCCGGCCGCCGCTTCGCCGAGCATCTTGACGCCGACGCCGCTTTCAGTCGCGATCAGGCGGATGCGATTGGCATACATGCCGCCCACCGCGGATGAATCGATCGCGACGGTGGGCGCGGCGCCCGTTCCGGCGCGCGGCGTTGCGGTCTTGGTTGCGACATCCCAGTCATTCGCGCCCGCGACGACATCGACGTCCTTGGCGTTCAGCTGGCCGTCGAGCTTGATCGAGCGGGCGAAGAGGCCGAGATAGTCCTGCTTGGTGGCGTCGAGGCCGTTACCGGTCACGAGAATATCGCCGGTGTCGATCTGGAAGCCGGTCAGCGCGCCCGCGCCGCTCACCTGCGGCACGCCCGTCGTCAGCGTCGCGTTCGGCACGTTGATGAAGCCGCAGCCGTTGCAGGTGATGCCATAAGGGTTGGCCACGATCACGTCGGCCTGGCCCCCCACGACTTCCGTATAGCCGAGCAGCTCTGAGCGCGACATGCCCGTCACTTCGTTGAGGATCAGCCCCGCCTGCGCATGCAGGTTGGTGTTCGCCATCACCGAGCCGGCGAGCTGCGAGGTGCGCTGGAACTGGCTGGCATCGCCGTTGTTGAGGACGAGGCCGTTGGTCGGCACGTTGTAATTGGTGAACTTGTTGTGCGACATGCCCGTCGCATTCGGGTTGGCGATGTCGACGACGGTGACGCCGTTCGGCGCTTTGTACACTTGCGTGTTCGTGGCGCCGGACGCCTGCACGCTCTGCGCGCGCGCGGGGTTTGCCTGCCATGCCGTCAGTGCGCTCGAGGCCATCAGCGCGAGGAACAGGGCGCGGGCGAAGCGGTTCGCGGTCTTGTTATTTTTCTTGTTCTGCGTCATGGCTTATGGCTTTCGATTAAAAATTGACCGACAGGCGGGCAAAACCGTTGAAGTCGTCTGTATTGAGCGCGTCGGGCGCCACGATCGGGTGGCCGATATAGGCGTCGAAGGAAGCGGTGCCGAGCGAAAGGGATAGCCCCGCCGCCGCGCCGATCAGCGTGCCCGCGGGCGTGCCGGCAGCGCGGCCGCCGACGGCGCCGCCGTCGACGGCCAGATAGGGCTTCACGAGCAGGCTGCGCCCGCCCGGGCCTGCGACCGTGCGCGGCATGGCGAGGTCGTTGCGGATATAAAACCCATGATCGTTCGCGAGCGTGTCTTCATAAAAGCCGCGCACCGTATAAACACCGCCGAGGCTGAACTGCTCGGAGCCGAACAGCGCGTCGAGCGCGTATTGCGACGACAGCTGCGAGCTCCACATCATGTCGTTGCCGCGAAAGCGGAAGGGGTGGTTGAGGGATGCGGCCAGCGTCACGCGCTCGAACTGCGCGCGCGGCGCGGAGCCGGGCAGGCCGTTCAGATCGTCTTCCGCGCCGAAGGCGTCGAGCCCGCGTGAATAGCCGACGGTACAGGTCAGCGTATCGTCGCCGATGCGCGTCGAGATGTTGCCGCCGAGGTCGAGGACGGAGAGCGTATGCGAGCTCACGGTCAGCAGCGCGTTCTGCACATAGTTCTTGTTGTCCTTGCGCGTCAGGCTTGCGGTCAGCGTGCCCTTGGTTGTCTTGTCGCGGTAAACGACGCGGTCCGCCATGATGAAGGCAGAGCGCGTCGTTCCGTCAAGATCGACCGAAAGCGCGGAGGGCGTGACCAGCGTGCTGCTGTATTCGGAGTCGGAATAGCCGGCCGTGACCGTCGAATAGCCGAATGGCACGGAGAACAGCGCGCTGTTCGAGCGCGTAAAGCGCCCGTCGCCGTCGGTCGGGATCGTCTGGCGGCGCGTGTAGCTGTAGAATTCGTTGAGGTGCAGCAGGTTGTCGTAGCTGACCGTCGCCGAGCCCTGGTAGCGGCCGGTCGATTTCGTGCCATAGTTGTCGGCGCCGAGGTTGAGGTGCCAGCGCTTGCCGGGCTCGTTGCGCACGACGATCGTGCTTTCGCCCACTTTCGCGCCGGGGACGATGTCGATCGAGGCGTTGTTGGACTGCAGGCGGTTCACCTGGTCGAGGCCCTGCTCGATATCGCGCAGGTTCAGCACGCGGTCATTGACGAAGGGAAAGGCGCCGGGGATGAACAGCGTGCCGCGGTTCTTTTCGTCGAGTTCGACCTTCTTCAGCGTGCCTTCGACAACCTGGATGGTGAGCGTGCCGGTCGACAGGTCCTGCGCGGGCAGATAGGCGCGCGTCGTCGAATAGCCCTTGTTGATGTAATAGGCGGTGACTTCGCCAAGCAGCGCCTGGATCTCGGCGACGCCAAGGCACTTGTTGCCGTATTTGCCTGTGATGCGGCTCATGGCGCGCTTTGACATCCGCGGCGCATCGGTGATTTTCACGGTCTTGATGTCGCGGCAGCCCTCGCCCGTGCCGTTCGGCACCGGCGCGTCCGGCAGCTGGATCTGCGCGGGCGCGCGCTTGTTCTGCAGGTTGCGCTGCGCGTCTTCGCGCTGGCGGATCATTTCCTCCCGCTGGATTCGCTCCGCGTCGCGGTTGGCGCGCTCGATATCGGCGGGGGTCAGCTGCGCCTGCGCAAGCATGGGCCAGGCCGTGCACAACAGCAGCACCGCTGCGGCAAGCCATTGAATACGTTTATTTGTCATGTGCCCTAAATCCCGCGCAGGAAGAATTTGGAACTCCTTTCGGGAGTCCGCTGTTCGCAAGTGTTTGGCTGAGTTTTGCCCCGCACCATAGATATACGAATCCCCGCCGCCTGTCCATGCCAAATGATGTTATGGCAAGAGCAATGAGAGCAGAAAGTTTTTGGATTTCAGGGGTTCATCCCGCGCGCTTAAACCAGGCTCAGGCTTTAACGTCCTTGAAGCGCACCATTTTGCCCTTTTGCTCGTCCCAAAGCGCAAGCGTCGCGCATTTAAGGCTTTCTTTCAGGGTCAGCTTGGGGACTTTCGTAAAGTCTTCGCTGGCGTGGTGGCATTCCTCCAGCCTGTAGTTCGGGATGGAGGCGTTCAGGTGGTGGATGTGGTGAAAACCGATATTGCCGGTGAACCACTGCAGGATCTTCGGCAGCGCGTAATAGGAGCTGCCCTCGACCGCCGCCTGCGCATAGCTCCAGCTATGGCCGTCTTTCCAGTGCCCGTCCTCGAACTGGTGCTGGACGAAAAACAGCCACTGCCCCGCCCAGAAGGCAAGGATCAGCGTGCCGAGGTAAAGCACCGCGACTTCGCCCCAGCCCAGCAGCGCGCCCGCGACCGCATAGACCGCAAGAATGGCGAGGTTGAGCGACATCACGCTCTTCCAGCACTGCTCGCGCGGGACGGAATGGTATTTCTCGATGAACATGAATTTCTGCGCAGGCGGGAAGCGCTGGAAGATCAGCACATAAACGGGCGGACCGAAGACCAGCAGCGTCAGCGGATGGCGGTAAACGCGGTAGGAGAATTTCTTGAAGGGGGTCAGCGCCTTGTATTCCTCGACCGTCAGGGTATCGACGCTGCCGGAGCCGCGGCGGTCCAGGTTGCCCGAACCTGCATGGTGCATGTTGTGCACGCGCTTCCACAGGTCATAAGGGGTGAAGGTGAAAACGCTGATGATGCGCCCGGTGATGTCGTTCGCAAGCTTGTTCGCGAAGAACGAGCCATGGCCGCAGTCGTGCTGGATGATGAACATGCGGATCAGCAGGCCCGCCGCCGGCACCATGATCAGCGCCGCAAGCCAGTAATAACCGTAACGCTCGGCCACGAACATCGCGGCAAGGGAGCCGAAGAAACAGACGCTGGTGTTGATGAGCTGCCAGATGGCGCTGCCGAGCTGGCTGCCCTTATAGGCGTTGCAATGGGCGACCATGCGTTTGTAGTCGGGTTGCGGGGCTGCTGCGGCGCCCTCTTCCGTATTGTGGAGAGACGTCTCTTCCGCGCGATAAGAATGATCCATTATGCCCCTGAAACTTGCCCGGCCCCGGCCGCTAACTGACGGCTTGCTTACTTAATTATATTCCAACCGTGCCATATAAGCTAGCACCTGACAGGGCCGGGGCAAGCGGGCTGCATCGGGTGGCGCGCTTCCTTTTCCTTAATGGCTTGCAGATCAAGGCTAAAACCGCCCCGGCGGAGTCTCCTGGACGGTTTTGTGCAGGAGTGGGCAGCCTCTGGCGTTACTTGTTCGCGGAGCCTGGTTCTGACAGGTGACGGTGCATTTCCGCCTTTACGGATTCCGGCAGCAGCTCGGAAAGGTGACCCATTGCCCAGGTCTTGAAGGACCCGCCGACGATATGCGCCTCGCCGTTCATGAGCGCCTCATAGCCGCGGCGCGCGACATCGGCGGGATCGTCTTTCTCTTCGGTGCCGACCTTGGTGTCCATCATCTCGGCCCGGCGGAAGAAGTTCGTTTCGGTCTGCCCCGGCATCAGCGCCGTAACTGTCACGCCGCTGTCCTTCAGCTCGTTGCGGAGCGCGTCCGAGAATGACAGCAGGAAGGCCTTGGTCGCGCCATACACGGCCTCGAAGGGTGCGGGCATGACGGCTGCCACAGACGAGGTGAACAGGATGCGCCCCTTGCCGCGCGCCGCCATATCGCGTGCGATATGCTTCGCCAGATGCACCGAGCTCGTGACGTTGAGCGCGATCATGTCGAGCTCTTTTTGCAAGTCGGTTTCGACGAAAGCGCCGCCGAGCCCGACGCCGGCGTTGATCGCAATCGCCTCGACTGGCGCGCCCGCCGCCTGGATGCGCGCGACGAGTTCGTGGATGCCTTCCGTCTTGCGCAGGTCGACCTGGATCGCCTCCACATCCGCCGTGTTGCTGAGCTGACTGGCGAGGTTGTAGATGCCGGCATCCTCCGCCGCTCCCAATACATGGAAACCATTCTGGACGAACTGGCGGGCGAGCTCGAGTCCGATACCGCTCGAGGCGCCGGTCACGACGGCGAAGGGTTTGGTGAAGTTTTTCATGGGGATACTCCGTTTGTGGAAAATGCTGCCGCGAGGCTAAATCGCGAGACGAAGGCCGGTTCCGGCTCGGCCGGAACAGGAATCACCCCGCTTGCGTTAGAGCGCTGTATTGAAAGGGCGAATCCGTGGCCATAGACCTGAACGATGCGCGCGAGGAATTGCCGGGGGAGACGCCGGAGATTACATCGCCGCCGGACGCCAAGACTGTTTTCCTGGGCGGCATCTTCATCATCCTCTGCCTCATCGTTCTGCGGCTCGGCGCGCCGATTTTCGTGCCGCTGTTTGTCGCCATAGGCCTGAAATTCGTCCTCGTGCGGCCCTTGCGGCTGGTCGAGCGCCTGCATGTGCCGCGCAAGCTGGCCTCCGCCCTTGTTGTTCTTATGCTCATGGCCGCGTCGGCGGGCGTGATCTCCCTCCTCGCCATGCCGGCCAGCGAATGGGCGTCGCAAATCCCCGACAGCCTGCCGCAACTGAAATCGAAGCTGCGGTTCCTCAGCAAGCCGGTCGAGCAGACGCAGGATATCCTGAAACAGGCGGAGGACTTCGCCGCGCCGGTCGCAGCCCCAAAGGTCATGGCCGTGTCGATCGAGGGATCCAGCCTGAGCGATAAATTTTTCAGTCATACGCAGGCTGCGCTCGCGACGACGGGCACCATGCTGCTGATCCTCTTCTTCCTCCTTGCGGCTGGCGACACTTTCCTGCGCAAATTCGTCGAGATGCTGCCCACCTTCCGCAACAAGCGGCAGATCGTCGATATTTCCAACCAGATCGAGGCGGATATTTCCCTCTACCTCACGACCATTACCTTCATGAACGCCTGCGTGGGCGTTGCGACCGGACTTGCCATGTGGGCCTTTGGATTGAAAGACCCGATCCTCTGGGGCGCGATGGCGTTCACGCTCAACTACCTGCCCGTCGTCGGCGTCATGGTTGGCATGGCGACACTCTCGCTGGTCGGTTTCATGGAAATCGACGGCGTCTGGCAGGCGGCGATGCCGGCGCTCACCTATATGGGCATCCATGTCATGGAAAGCTCCTTCATCACGCCGCTGCTGCTCGCGCGCCGGCTCACGCTCAATCCCGTGCTCGTCATCCTGTCGCTGATTTTCTGGTACTGGATGTGGGGCTTTGCCGGCGCAGTGATGGCGGTGCCGATGCTGGCGATCACGAAAATCGTCTGCGACCGCGTCGGGCCGCTGAAGCCGGTCGGTCACTTCCTCGAAGGCTGATCCCAGGCGCGCAAAATCGCCTCCGTCGTCACGGTTTCGATCTGCATGCTGAAGCGGTTGGCGTAAATTTCCAGCATCGCGTCGTGGGTTTCGTCGGACGAGCTGCACAACGCGTCGGTGACGAGGATCACGCGGTAGCCAAGATCGACCGCTCCCGCGACCGCCGCTATGACGCAGACTTCCGTCTCCCCGCCGGTCACGACGAGCGTATCCACCTGGCGTTCCTGCAGCTGCGCATGCAATCCGGTGCCGACCCAGGGGCTGTAAACCTTTTTGTCGAGCACCTGCGCGGGCGGGGTGAACAGCCGCAATTCCTCGATCAGCTCGACATAGCCGGGATCGAGTTTTTCGAGCGTCATTTCTTCCCAGCGCTCGTAATATCTTTTCCAGTTGCCCTCCGCGTCCCCCGGCTTCTGGACCGGAACGAAGCGCGTGAAAATCGTCCGCTCGGCATGGCGTGACGCGATCTCGCAGACCTGCGGCAGAATGCGGCGCATCCATGGGGTATGCCACGGCGTTTCCTCCGCAAAGATGCGCTGCATGTCGATGCAAAGATGCACGGCACCGGGACCAGGCAGGCCGAATTTCAGTTCGTCATTTGTTTTCATGGGCGGTTTCCGGTCATAATTTGTGCTAACACTTGAAGAAAGAAAGCGGTTCAGGAGACGGCATGGGACGCAGATACGCATTGATGGACGCAACCGGCTTCGCCGCGATGAAGCATGCAAAACAGGTGCGCAAATATTCGGGCGATCCCTACCTGACCCATCTGATGCGCGTCGCGCAGAAGCTGGAAAGCCTCGAGGTTTATTTTCCCGTGACGGACGAAATGCTGCAGGCGGCCGTGCTGCATGACGTGATCGAGGATACCGACTGCACGGCGGATGAATTGCGCGCGCGTTTCGGGGATACCGTGACCGGCTATGTCGAGGCGCTCAGTATCGATTTCGAGGCCGGCAAGCGCCAGGAGCGCATGGCGAAATATGCCGCGCAATTGCACGCCGCCCCCGCCGAGGTCCAGCGCATCAAGGCCTGCGACCTCTGGGACAACAATGCCGATATCAGGGAGAACGACCCGGGCTTCCACGTCGTCTATCTGCGCGAAGTGCTCGCGGTCGCGGAAGGGCTCGACAAGCTCGGGCCGCTGCAGCCGAAGCTCGTTCGGCTGCTGAACGGGGAGATCGGGAGCCTCTTGGAATAAAAAAGGGAGCCGTCGCCGGCTCCCTTTTTCATGACGTCTGTCAAAGATTAGTCGCGCGTGTTGTTGTCAACATCGCCGTCCTTGTCTTTGTCCTTGCGGTGGAACCAGCCTTTTTTCTTGCCTTTGGTCTCGGGATCAGCGCCGCGATCCATCGAGGTGTTGCTGGACGCGTCCGAGTTCACGGTGGTGTCGGTCGTGGTGGTCGACTTGTTCGAGCCGGTGCGGATGCCGCCGTTGATGCGGACGTTGCTGCCCGTATCGACGCCGCTGTTCTGCATCGTGCCAGTCGCGGTGTTCACGCCGGTCGAGGTGCCGGTCGAGCTGCCGACCGAGCCGGAGCCCGAGGTGGAGCCCGAAGAAGAGGTATCCGAAGATGCCGTCGAGTTCACGCCCGTCGTGGTCGTGGTGTCGGAGGTGTTGGAGCCGGTGCGAATGCCGCCGTTGACGCGGACGCCGTCGCCCGTGTAGACGCCGCTGTTCTGCATGGTTTCGGACGAGGTGTTCACGCCGGTCGAGGTGCCGGTCGTGCTGTTCACATCGGCTGCGTTCGCAGCGGGCGCGAAGGCGAGCAGGGCAAGAGCGCAGACCGCCGTCATAAGTTTGGTTTTCATGTGTGTTTCTCCATTTGGTTTTTGGGTAGTTGCGGAAGGTCAACGGCTCGACGCGGGAGCGGTTCCCACGTTCTGTTAAATGACGGATCCCGCTAGTTTCAGGGTTTTGACAATCTCCCGGTACAGCTCCTCGCGGCGGTCATGGTCAGGCGCGCGCAAGGCGGCGGAAGGGTGGAAAGTTGCGAGAACTTTTGAATTCCGCGGGCCCGCCTGCCACTCTCCCAGGCTTTTGGTCAGCGAAAATTTATTGCCCAGCACCGCCTTCGCCGCCGTTGCCCCAAGACAGATCAGCGCGGCGGGCTGGACGAGGTCCAGCTCCGCCTCCAGCCACGGTCGGCAGGCCTTGATGTGGCGGGCGGAGGGGGATTTATGCAGGCGGCGCTTGCCGCGTTCTTCAAAGCGGAAATGCTTTACGGCATTCGTCACATAGACTTCCTTGCGTGGAATGCCCGCTTCCTCGAGCGCCTTGTCGAGCAGGCGTCCGGCGGGACCCACGAATGGATGGCCAGCCAGATCCTCCGCATCGCCCGGCTGTTCGCCGAGCAGGATGAGGGACGCTTTCGTCGCCCCTTCGCCGAAAACGACCTGTGTTGCGTGCTTGTAAAGCTCGCAGCCGCGGCAGCCTTCGGCGGCGGTCGCGAGCGCGTTGTAGGTTCTTTTTTCGGGGACGAAGGGCGCGGCAGAATCGGCGGGCGCTTTTTTGGCGGGCGGATGCGTGTCGATATGCGGGGTGAGTTTCATGAAGTGCCAACAGCCCCAAGGTGTTAGCGGTTTCACGTTGACAAAATGAGAACAAAATGAGAACGTATAAGGATGAAAGTGGAATCGCAAAGCACAGAAAAATCCAAGGTTTTTGAAGAGCTCCGCCAGCAAATTCAAAGACTTGAAGGGTTCAAACCGGAAGCCGCCGATCCGGTCAGCCTGGATCTGGAGGTGATCGATGCCGCCCTGCCCGGCCGCTCCCTGCCCCGCGCCGCCACGCATGAAATCTACAGCGACAGCCCCGAGGAAAATGCCGCCGCCGCCGGCTTTACTTCCGCCCTGCTCGCCCGCCTCGCCGGGGAAAAAGGGATGATCGCCTGGATTTCTAAATCGCGCAGTCTCTACCCGCCGGGCTTGCGCGCCTATGGCCTCGACCCCGCCCGCATCCTGTTCGTGGAGACGCCCCGCGACAAGGACGCGCTCTGGGCGCTCGAGGAAATCCTCCGCTGCAAATCCGTCTCGGCTGTCGCCGCCGAAATTACGGACGCCGATCTCACCGCCACGCGCCGCCTGCAGCTGGCGGCGGAGGGAAGCGGCTGCACGGGGTTCCTGCTGCGCAGCGGTTTGCGCCGCGCGGGCAACTCCGCCTGCGTGACCCGCTGGCGCATCGCGCCCCTTCCCGGCGTTGCGACCGACGACCTGCCGGGGCTGGGATCGCCCGCCTGGCAGGTGGAGCTCTTGCGCGCCAAGGGCGGGCGGCCCGGCAGCTGGCCCGTGATGTGGCATGAGGCGCGGTTCCAGCCCATCGCGCCCGCGCATGATGAAACCCGGGATGTTCCCCTGCCTGTTGCCGCAACTGTCCTTCCCTTGCGGCGGAGGACGGGATGACGCGGCGTTATGTGTCGGTCTGGTTTCCCTACCTCGTGACCGACTGGCTGACCCGCCGCCAGCCGGCCCGCGCGAAGCGCCCCTTCGCGGTCACGGGGACGGAGAAGGGCCGCGTCTTCATCGCGGAGGCGAACGAACCGGCGGAGGCGCAAGGCGTCGTGCGCGGCATGGGCCTTGCCGATGCGCGCGCGCTCTGCCCGCAGATCGAGGCGCTGCCGGAGGAAACGGGGCGCGGCGAAAAACTGCTCGCGGCCATGGCGGAATGGTGCATCCGTTACACGCCGATGGTCGGCGCGTCGTCGCCCGACGGCATCTTTCTCGACATTACCGGCGCCGCACATCTCATGGGCGGGGAGCGCGCGCTGCTAAAGGACGTGGTCACACGCTTTCGCGCGCTCGGCTATCACGCGCGGGCGAGCATGGCGGATACGCTCGGCTGCGCCTGGGCCGTCGCGCGCTATGGGCGGGAGAAACCGCTGATCGAAAGCGGCCAGCAGAAAGAGGCGCTCGCGAGCCTGCCTGTCGCGGCGCTCAGGCTCGATGATGAAACTGCGCTGCTGCTGGGGCAGCTCGGCGTCCGCACCATCCGCCACCTGTATGTGCTGCCGCGCGCGACGCTGACGCGGCGTTTTGGCAAGGAATTGTGCTTGCGGCTTGATCAGGCGCTGGGCGCCACGGGCGAGGCGCTGAAGCTCGTCAAGGAAGCGCCCGTCTATCTCGAGCGGCTGCCTGCGATGGAAGGTATCCTCACAGCGGAGGGTATTTTAATCGCGCTTGAAAAACTTCTGGCCAAACTCTGCCTGCGGCTGGCGGTGGACGGCAAGGGTGCGCGCGCGGCGGAATTTTTCTGCTACCGCGTCGACGGGCAGGTCGAGCGTCTTCGCATCGGCACGGGCGCGCCGTCGCGCAACCCGCGCCATCTCTACCGCCTGTTCCGGGACCGGCTGGAGCAGATCGATCCGGGACACGGCATCGAGCTGTTCACCCTTTCCGCGCCGCATGTGGAAGCGATGCGCGCGGAGCAGGAGGATGCTTTGCAGGGCGGATCGGATCCCGCACAGCTATCGGAGCTTGCCGACCGCCTCACCGAAAAAATCGGTCCCGGCCATGTCTTCCGCGCCCTGCCGCAGGCGAGCCATGCGCCGGAGCGCTGCGTGCGCGTGACGGGGCAGCTCGCAGAAAAGCCGGAAGCCGACTGGGCGGAAAAATCGCGGCCCGTGCGCCTGCTGACACGGCCGGAGCCAATCGAGGTCATGGCCCCCGTGCCCGACTACCCGCCCGTGCTGTTCCGGCACAAGGGAAAACTGCACCGCATCAAGCGCGCCGAAGGGCCGGAGCGCATCGAGCCCGAATGGTGGATCGCGAAAGGGCCTATGCGCGATTATTACCGGCTGGAGGACGAGAGCGGCCAGCGCTACTGGATCTTCCGCGCCGGTCCCTACGCCCCCGACAACCCGCCGCACTGGTTCCTCCACGGCTTTTTCGCGTAAAGGGGCCATCATGACCGATTACGTCGAATTGCAGGTGACCAGCAATTACAGCTTCCTGCGCGGCGCCTCGCATCCGGACGAGTTGTTCAGGGCCGCCTTTGAGCAAGGATATAAACGAGTCGGACTTGCCGACCGCAACACACTCTCGGGCGTGGTGCGCGCGCATGTGGTCGCGAGGGGTAACGGGATGAAACTGGTGCTCGGTTCACGGCTGGACTTGCAGGACGGTGCCAGCCTGCTTGCCTATCCGACCGACCGCGCGGCCTATGGCCGGCTCTCGACCCTGCTCACCATCGGCAAGCGGCGTGCGCCGAAGGGCGAATGCCACCTGACGAAGCAGGATGTCTATGAACATGCCGGCGGCATCCAGTTCATTGCCGTGCCGCCGCTGAAAACCGGCAAGGCGTTCGAAGCCGACATGAAGGAATATCGCGATGCTTTTGGCCGCAACCTATCGCTTGCCGCCGCGCATTATTACCTCGGCGACGACGAAAAGCGCCTCGCGCAGCTGGCGCGGCTGTCGCGCCTGACGCGCACGCCGCTGGTCGCGACCAATGATGTGCATTACCACAGCCCCGCGCGGCGCGCGTTGCAGGACGTTCTGACCTGCATTCGCGAAAAATGCACGATCGACACGGCCGGCTACCGCCTGCATGAAAACGCCGAGCGGCATATAAAGCCGCCGGCTGAAATGGCCCGCCTCTATCGCGCCTATCCCGAAGCGCTGAAACAATCCCTGAAAATCGCCGAGGCTTGTGATTTTTCCCTGGAGGAGCTTTGTTACGAATACCCGCATGAAATCCTCAACGGCAATGACAGCCCGCAGGAAGAACTGGTGCGGCTGACATGGCTCGGCGCGGCCTGGCGTTTTCCTGGAGGCATTCCGCCGAAGGTAAAGGAAACGATCGAAAAGGAACTCTCCTTTATCGCGAAGAAGGATTACGCCGCTTTTTTCCTGACCGTCTATGACATTGTGGATTTTGCGCGGAAGAAAAAAATTCTCTGCCAGGGTCGCGGCTCGGCCGCAAATTCGGTCGTCTGCTTTTGCCTCGGCATTACTTCCGTCAACCCGACCGAGATCAACCTCTTGTTCGAGCGCTTCATTTCCGACAGCCGCAACGAGCCGCCCGATATCGACGTTGATTTCGAGCATGAACGGCGCGAAGAGGTGATGCAATACGTCTTCGAAAAATACGGCCGCGACCGCGCCGGCATTGTCGCGACCGTCGTGCAATATCGGGCGCGCGGCGCGGTGCGCGATGTCGGCAAGGCGATGGGGCTTTCGACCGATATGATCGAGCGCATCGGGCAAGGGCTTCACCATTATACCGACGAGGGTATGGATGAAGAATCAATCCGCGCCGCAGGGCTTGACCCTGCCGACAAAAGGCTACGCCAGATGCTCGCCCTTTCCTATCAGCTGATGGGCTTCCCCCGCCACCTGTCGCAGCATACCGGCGGCTTCGTCATCACGCGCGGAAAGCTGCACGAATTATGCCCGATCATGAACGCGGCTATGGCGGACCGTACCTGCATCGAATGGGACAAGGACGACATCGAGGCGATGCGAATGCTGAAGGTCGATGTGCTCGCGCTTGGCATGCTCAGCTGCGTACGGGCCTGCTTCGATCTTCTCAACAACCATCATGGCCGGGAAATGACGCTTGCCACCATCCCGCCCGACGACACACCCACCTATGACATGATCTGCAAGGCGGACACGATCGGCGTCTTCCAGATCGAAAGCCGCGCGCAGATGTCGATGCTGCCGCGCCTGAAGCCCCGAAAGTTTTATGACCTCGTGATCGAGGTTGCCATCGTGCGACCGGGCCCGATTCAGGGGGATATGGTGCATCCTTACCTGCGGCGGCGCGAAGGAATTGAGAAACCGGACATACCGCCCCAACTAAATCACATTCTTGAAAAAACATTGGGCGTGCCGCTCTTTCAGGAACAGGCGATGCACCTCGCTATCGTCGCCGCGGATTTTGAACCGGCTGATGCCGATAAGCTGCGGCGGAGCATGGCGACGTTCAAATCCGTTGGCACCATAAATGATTTTGAAAAAAAACTGATCGAGGGCATGCTTCGCAATAACTATCCGCTCGAATTCGCCCAGCGCATTTACAAGCAGCTCGAAGGCTTCGGCAGCTACGGTTTCCCCGAAAGCCATGCGGCGAGTTTTGCGCTGCTGGTTTATGTCTCGAGCTGGATCAAGTGCCATTACCCGGATGTCTTCGCTTGCGCGCTTTTGAACAGCCAGCCGATGGGGTTTTATGCCCCGGCGCAGATCATCCGCGATGCCGCGGCGCACGGGGTCGAGCTGCGGGCGGTCGATGTCAACCGCTCGAAATGGGATAACTACCTGCGCGACAGGACAGATCGTCTTTGCCCCATCCAGCTCGGCTTTCGCGAGGTGAAGGGGCTGAAGAAGGCCGAGATGGAGCATCTGGTCGCCGTGCGCGGCAAGGGCTTTGACGATGTGGCTGCCCTCTGGCAGCGGGGCGTTTCGGTGCCTGCGCTTGAAACCCTCGCCCGCGCGGATGCCTTCCGCTCCATGGGCCTCGACCGGCGGCAGGCGCTGTGGGAGGTCAGGGCGCTGGCCGACAAGCCGGCCACGCTGTTCGAACAGACGGCGCAGGAAGCGATCGCCGAGCCTGCCGTGACGCTGCCCCGCATGTCGGCGTCAGAGCATGTCGTGCATGACTATGCGACAACCTCCTTCTCGCTGAAGGGGCATCCCGTGGGCTTTGTGCGCGAGCGGCTCGACCGGTTGGAGGCGGTTACGGCGGCGCAGCTGAAGGGGTTACAGGAAGGCGCGAAGGTGAAGCTCGCGGGCCTCGTGCTCGTCCGCCAGCGGCCGCCGACCGCCAAGGAGGTGTGCTTCGTCACGCTGGAAGACGAAACCGGCACAGCCAACCTCGTCGTCTTCAAGAAAGTCTTTGATACCTACCGGCGCGCGCTGCTGCCCGCCAAGCTTTTGATGGTGGAGGGGAAGCTGCAGCGGGAGGGGGATGTCATCCACATCGTAGCAGAAGGGCTTTATGACCTGACCCCCTGGCTGCGCGGCCTGACCCCGGCCGATGACAGCCCGCCGCCCCTGCTGCAGCCGCCACACCCGCGTAGTCAGCTTCCTGATCGTGCCCTTGCCGACCGCTCCCTGCCGGGTTCGCGCGACTTCCATTAAGCAACAAAATTGCTTTATGAAAATATTTCGCTGCACTGCACAAAAAATGCTATGATTCCCCGGAACCATTAAGCGTGCTGGTCGTTGACTCCACTGCTCGCGCTTCGTGTGGCGCGGCGCCGCTACCGTGTGAAAGACCGCTAACTGTATGAATTAACGAGGGCAACATGCAACAAGCCGATAAGAAGACGGAAGCCGTCAACCGTACGCTCCCTATTATCCTCGCCGGGGGTCGCGGCAGCCGCCTCTACAACCTGACCGATAAAAAAGCCAAGCCCGCCGTCCCCTTTGGCGGCAACTTCCGGATCATCGATTTCGCGCTCTCGAACGCCGTCAATTCGGGTTTTAAAAACATCTATGTGCTGACCCAGTACCAGTCGGCATCGCTGGAAGAATATATCGACAACGGCTGGAATTTCCTGCGCCATCATGGCGGCGCGGTTCGCACGCTGCCCGCCCGGCCCGAGATGAACAACGGCGAGGGCTATCTCGGCACGGCCGACGCCATCTACCAGAACCTGAAGCTCCTTGAAAACCATCCCTCCGACTGGGTGCTGGTCCTCGCGGGCGACCATGTCTATAAAATGGATTACGGCGCGATGCTCGAAGAGCACATCGCGACAGGCGCCGACCTCACCATTCCCTGCCTCGAAGTGCCGCGCATGGAAGCGACCGGCTTCGGCGTGATGCATGTCGACAGCGACAACCGCATCATCGACTTCCTTGAAAAGCCCGCCAACCCGCCCGGCATGCCCGATAACCCCGACGCCGCGCTCGCCAGCATGGGCATCTATATCTTCAACAAGCAGTTCCTCGTCGAGCAGCTGCGCCGCGATGCGAACGACAAGAAATCGAGCCATGATTTCGGCAAGGACCTGGTGCCTTACCTTGTCCCGCGCGCGAAAGTCTATGCGCACCGCTTCGCCGATTCTTGCGTCTCGAACGACAAGGAAGAGAAAAACTACTGGCGCGATGTCGGCACGGTCGACGCGTATTGGGAAGCCCATATGGACCTGATCAAGGGCAAGCCCGCGATCGACCTCAACGACGCGCAATGGCCCATCCTGTCGCCCAACCGCGCGAAGGGCCGCCCCGCCGCCGATATCTCGGCCGCAACCGACGGCGATGTGCAGGAATCGCTGATTTCGCCGGGCGTGCATGTCGCGCATGACTGCCGGATCAGCGAAGCGGTGCTGCTGCCGGGCGTCCGGGTCGGCCGCCGCGCCAAGATCAGCAAGGCGATCATCGATAACGGCTGCGAAATTCCGGACGGCCTGATCGTCGGCGAGGACGCGGAGGAGGATGCCAAGCGCTTCTTCCGTACCTCGAACGGCATCGTCCTCATTAACCAGGAAATGCTGAGCGCCCTTCAATGAAGGTGCTGTTCGCGACGTCCGAAATCTACCCGCATTTGAAAACGGGCGGGTTGGGCGACGTCTCGGCAGCGCTGCCGGAAGCCCTGCTGCAAAAAGGCGCGGAGCTGCGCCTGCTGCTGCCCGGCTACCCCCAGATCATGAAGGCGCTGCTGCGCCCCAAGAAAATCGCAAGCCTTCCCCGCTTCTTCGGGACCGAGCAGGCCGATCTGCTGCTGGCAGAACTGCCGGGCGGTATCAAGACCTATGTCCTGTACGCCCCCGAGCTCTATGACCGCCCGGGGCCTTATGGCGACGCGAATGGGCGCGACTGGGTCGACAACCACCTGCGCTTCGGGGCGTTCTGCCGCGTCGCGGCCGACCTCGGCGATTACGACGCCAAATGGCAGCCTGATATCATCCATGGAAACGACTGGCAGTGCGGGCTGATCCCGGCCTACCTGCAATTGCGCGCGGCGCCGCGGCCGGTGAGCATCCTGACGATACACAACCTCGCTTTCCAGGGGCTGTTTCCGCGCACGACCATGTCCGATCTTGGCCTGCCGGACGACATGTTCGACGTCAACGGCGTGGAATTTTACAACCAGGTCGGGTTCCTGAAGGCCGGCCTGTATTACGCCGACCGCGTGACCACGGTCAGCCCCACTTACGCGCGTGAAATCACCACCCCCGAATATGGCTGCGGCCTCGACGGGCTGCTGCGCAGCCGCGGCGCGCAGGTGACCGGCATCCTCAACGGCATCGACCAGGAGCAGTGGAATCCCGAGACGGATAATGCCGTCCTGCAGCGCTACGGCGCGCAAACGCTGGAAAGCAAGTTCCAGAACAAGCTGAACCTGATCGCCGAAGTGGGGCTGCCGGCGCAGGCGGCGGATGACCCGCTTTTCGCCGTGGTCAGCCGCCTGACCCACCAGAAAGGCCTCGACCTGCTCGTCGAAGCCGCGCCCGCGCTGTTTCGCGAAGGAATGCGGCTCGTCGTCCTCGGCTCCGGCGACAGCAGCGTCGAGCGCGCTTTCAGCGACCTGTCCTCCGCCTATCCCGGCCACTGCGCGCTGCATATCGGCTACAATGAAAACCTCGCGCACCGCGTACAGGCCGGCGCGGACGCCATGATCGTGCCGTCCCGCTTCGAGCCCTGCGGCCTCGTCCAGCTTTACGCGCTGCGCTACGGCACGCTGCCGGTCGTGCGCGCGACGGGCGGGCTTGCCGACAGCGTGATCGATGCCGGGTGGGATGTTATCCAGACGAACGCGACCGGCTTTGTGTTCGAGCTGGCGACAGCGCCCGCGCTTGGCGAAACCGTGAAGCGCGCCATGGCAGCGTTCCGGCAGCCGGCGCGCTGGCGGCAGATGCAGAAAAATGCGATGGCGCAGGATTTCGGCTGGGCCGGCGCCGCCGACAAATACCTCGCCCTCTACGAAAGCCTGCGCCCGCGGTCGGCGCGCGCCACAACGACGCGCAAAAGCAAATCAACCACGGTGAAGGCCCGCGATGGATCAGCTCGCAAATAAGCTGTTCAAGCCCGGCTTCAACTGCTGGCGCACCGAGAAGGCGGATCACGCCTCGGTGATTGTGGACTACGGCAATTATTACCGTGACCTCCACGAAGCGATTAGCCAGGCCAAACATTCGATCTTCCTGCTGGGCTGGGACATCGACAGCCGCATGGAGCTGCTGCGCGGCGAAGAGGCGGAGAAAAACCCGCGGCCGCATGTTTTCTTCGACCTCATCCAGCAAAAGGCGCGGGAAAACCCGAACCTGATGATCTATCTCGACCGCTGGAACTACTCGATGTTCTTCCTGAAGGACCGCGAATCCCTTTCGGAATATCACTGGCGCTGGTCGTCGCCGCCGAACGTGCATTTCTGCCTCGACACCATCATTCCCTATGGCGCCTGCCACCACCAGAAGATCGCCGTCATTGACGATTCCGTCGCCTTCTGCGGCGGGATGGATGTCGCGCTCGGGCGTTGGGACTTCCGCGAGCATCACCCTCATAACCACCTGCGCAAGGACCCGGGCGGGACGTTCACTTTCTACAAGGAAAAGCATTTCGGGCCCTATCACGACATCATGATCAGCGTTTCGGGCGGCGCCGCCCGCGCGCTGGCGGAGCTTGCCCGCACGCGCTGGAAACTTGCCGCAGGGTTCGATGCGATCCCCCTGCGCGCGCCGGAGCCGGGGCTTCCTTCCGCCTGGCCCGCGAGCGATCCGCCCGATTTCTACAATGCCGAGGTCGCGATATCGCTGACCGTACCGCCGATGTACGACACCCCGCCGATCCGGCAGGCGGAGCATATGTATATCGACCTCATCGAGGAGGCGGAGAATTTCATTTACATGGAGAACCAGTTCTTCAGCCATGTGCCGCTTGCGGAGGCGCTGAAGAAACGCCTGATCGAAAAGCCCAACCTGCGCGTCCTGATGATGAGCTGTTTCGAGCCGCAGGGGATCATGGAGAAAAAGG
>Ga0196981_1000264_pt1 | contig 27677 bp, 21 predicted proteins | sample S3_2013CmetaG_FD_155462 | JGI IMG/M metagenome (GOLD analysis project Ga0196981, IMG submission 155462) | Soil microbial communities from Anza Borrego desert, Southern California, United States - S3_20-13C | ecosystem: Environmental > Terrestrial > Soil > Desert | place: USA: California... | reverse complement strand
GGAATAAGCCCCATTCGTTTCCAGCCCGCGCAGCCTGCCATGCCTTTGCCGACAGGATGTCTTGCGCCGACGTCGTCTGCTGCACGGCCCCAAAATTAACCATGGCAGCCCCGAGCGATGCCAGGATCACCAGGATGAAAATTGCGGCAACGAGACCGAATCCGGACTGTTTTTTCATGGGACGTTATCGACGTGTGCGCCGAACGACAAGGAGATGCTTTCCCCTTTCTCGGCAAGTTCGAGCTCCATCCAGACGAAGCCGCTCTGCTGGGTTTCCCCCTGGTTCGGTGTGTAGACGAAATTGCAGCGGCTGACCCGGGTAACGACGACGGCGCCGCCCGTCGTGTCCGGACAGGCAGTGGGGTAAGTCGCATCAAATGCGCGTGCGACGCGGAAGACGGTGCCCGTACCGTCGCCGTTCGACGTCGTGCCCGGATTGGAGCAGACATAGACGATCGCCGGACTGCCGCCGTTATTGGGGACGATGGTGAATCGGCCGCCGTCGTAACCCGCGGGGAATTGCGTGCTTGTGATGGTGATGCGTTGTGTGCCGAAATTGACATTCGGCGTTGCCACTGCCGTGATCCTGGCCCGGGTCGGACTGGAGGCCGCATAGACGTCGTTCGTATTCTGGTTGCCAATCACCACCCAATCGCTTACCGCGGGAACCGACGACAGCGGAGACAGCACGTCGAATACCGTTGCGGGCTGCGTAAGGTCGAGCGGTGCGCTACAGCCAGGCCCGGGTACACAGTTCGGGCCGCTGTCATTGACCGTGTCCGGGTCCGTTCGAAAACGCCCGCCTGCGCTTGTAGGCACCAGTTCGAAGCATTGATTGTTGGGGCTGCGAATGGAATTAGGAACCGCCGAGCGGACATCGCGCGCGATGCGACGCAGTGCGGTATCGGCGAAGTCCGTCAGCTCCGCGCGACGGCTCGAATCGAAATAGGCGTCGATCGCGGGTTTGAAGAAGACGACAGAGGCAGCCGCAATGACGCCGGTAATCGCGATCACGATTACAAGCTCGACAAGGTTGAAGCCTTCGTACTTGCGATGTTTCATGCGTGCTTCGCCGGCAATCCGGCCGTTTGCGTGTGTTGCGATCCCGACATCACGGCGGCGCGTAATTCGTCCGCCATCCGACCAGCCGGATTTGTTCAGTTCCGTGTGTCACAGTGACCGTAATCTGCTGGACTTGCCCGCCTCCCAGGCCGCCAAGGGTAGCAGTCCCGGATACCGACGTACTGAGACTGTAACCGGCAAGGGACTGAATTGCGTCACCATCGATATTGCAGATGCCTGTCGTACTGTAGTTGTTGTAATCAGCGACGTCATTGAAGGCAGTTCGCGGCGCGACGCCGGTTCCGGTCGTGCAGTTCTTCAAGGCGTTCGTGGGAGGTGTCCCCGTCGCCGCAAAAGGCTTGAGGGAGATTTCTTCCAGCATTTCCTCGGCGATGGCGAGCATCTGTTTCCGAATCATTGGATTCGCACTGTCCTTCACCGTCGCCAAGTACCCCGCGATGACGCCGGTAAGGCCGATACTGACGATCACAATCGCCAGCACAAGCTCAACAAGCGAAATGCCGCCCTGGCGCCTAGTTGACATAGCCGGTCGCCCCCACGACGTTAATCGAATCGGAGCCAGTAATATTGATCGTGAAATCAGCGACGGTTGTCCCGCCCCCGTCCGACGTCACAATGCCGGACGGTTGAAAGAACAAGGGCCCGACCACCGGCGAAATGACGGCGGTGGCCGATTCTGCAAACACGCTTTGCCCGGTCGGCCGGTTAAGGGCAGTCGTCCCGCACCCCGTTGCCGGATTGCTGGTCGCGATGGTCAATGTCAGGCTCTGTGCCGTAAAGGTGGCGCACACCAGGCGGCGGTGGCTCACGGCGGTTTTTTGCGCATATCTCAAGCCAGCTGCCACCTCGTCATGGAATGCGAGCGTGCGAAAATCGTCGACGCCTATCAGCCGCGGAATTGCCACTGCGGCAAGGATGCCGACAATCAGCATGACGCTAACCAGCTCTACCAAGGTAAAGCCGCCAGTGGACGCGCTGCGCCATACGGCTGGCTTCGTACTCGCTTCCCGACAGGACGATGGCGAAAGAGACATCAGAATCTCTCCCGCACGTGCACCGTGTGGCGAGTCTCAGGCTTATAGACACCAAACGTCGCTCTCGCAAACGGGTCGTTGTCAAAGCCACCGCCCGGCGGCCATTTTCCCTGCAAATAGGCCGCCGCCGCGGAAGTAGCGGCACAGCTCACGCCCGCAGACGGATCTGTCCCGAGGTCAATGCACACGCCGACGCTGCCGGTTATTTTCGGCGCCGGCGTTGTAGGTGTTTGTGGCACCGGCGCCCCCAGCGTCAGATACGCCCGCCCGCCGCCATTGCTACCACTACCAAGCGTAAAGCCTGAGGGTGCCACGTTCCATCCGCTGGCGGACGCCCCTTTACGGTCCAGATAATTACTTAGTGCAATCGCCGAGGACCGCACCGAAGTGCACTTATCGTCAGAATTTACCGCCCACGATTTTCCAGTCCAGTACTGTGCCTCAACCGGTAAATTGAGTGCACTCTTTTCCGAGCCAAAAGCGTTGTAAAGCCGGAGGCGGCCGAAACGAATCACGGTCGGTGCCGTCGCATTGATTGCGACCCGATCGGGGGCACCGTTGTTATCCGCATCCAGATTGAGTCCCGTTGTGGTGACACCGTCACTGTCCTGGGGCGCCACACCGATCTTGAAGTCATCGAAGGGCCCGTCGACATCGGTGCTGCGATTCAGCTTCGCCCTCGCCTCGATTGTATTTACCCCATCAACCCAACCTGTACTGCTGACAACGCTGTCGAGAGCGATACGGTCCGATAACGGCTGCTTTAACGCGGTGGCATCATTCAATGCACCGAGGCCGAATGAGGGACTTGTTCCGAATGCCGTCCAGGACGCGTTATTGGCTGGATCAAGGAAAGCAAGCGTCCCCTCATAGTTCCTTGTGGTTTGATTCGACTTGTTCTGCGCAGTGATCGTGAAGCCGATGGAGAGCGGCTCGTCCATATAGGTGAAAGTTGAGGCAGGCGAACAGGTAAGTGCGGCTCGCGTACTAACCCCGTTGGGCGTGACGACGAAATGGTCGGGTGTGATTCTCCCCACACTGTCGCTCACGATGGGAACGTTCAGCTCGGACGCGCCGAGGTAATTCATCGCGGCGTACGCGCCCGTCGCGTCCCCCCCGCCGATCTTGATCGTACCCACCTCGGAATAGCTGAAGCTCGATAGCGTCGTGCTGCCACCGGAAAGGGTTGCACTGGCGGGAGAAAGCGTACCGGCCGTCCCGCTGTCCTTGGGCGGCGTTACCATCACAGGGGCGAGCGTGACGACGCCGGCATTGTTTGTCGTTCCACTGAAGCTCGGCGTGGTGGCGTGCGTGCTCGGAAACGTACCGGCAGTGACGCTTGGGTCAGGCTCTCCGAACGGGCTCGCGGTGTCCGCCGTCGAAAGCCACTGCAATGCCTTGAGCGTGCCGGTGAAGGTCTCGCCCGCCTTGACGAACGCGCCCGTTCCCGGCGACGCAGAAGCCGTATTGAGAAAACCGCTTGCGGCGACCGCGAATGGCCTTACCGTGAAATTGGAGGAAACCCCGGTCACGGTACGACTTGCATTGACGGTCGCACTAAGCGCGTACTGTCCGACGTCCGTCGTACAGAGGTAGAAAGAAGCCTCGCCGGACACGAAACTCAGGGTCACCGGAGTGCCTGTCGTCGTACGCGGTAACGCCGTCCCCGGACATGTGGCCGATGAGGTGCTAACGGTGGGCGCTGCTGCTCCGCTGGGATGATTCAATCCGGGAATGTAGTACATCGTGCCGGTATAATTTGCCGTCACGTTCGAGCGTGTTCCGCAGGTGGACAACGTGGCTTTGACTGCATGCGGCCGGCCGGCGACCACACCATAGGCCGGACTCAGGCTATCGGCATCCGTCAACGTCAACCCTGTACTGCTGTCGCTGAACGTAATATTTCCAGACGTACCGTACATCACCTCGGGGGCGGCATAGCTCACGTCGATCGCGGACACGGTAAATGTCTCGTCCACCGCGTCCGTCAGGTACAAGGTGACGCTGCCGTTGGTGAGTGTTACCGTGTTCCCGCTCAACAATTGGCCCGCGCTGTTATACCACTTGGGATTGGGCGAGGAAGTCGTCAGTGTCACCGTACCGTTGTACCCATCAAGCTTCGTTCCGCCTCCATTTGCCGCGCTCATCGCCGTGATCGTCACCTTCGGCCCGGACAGCGCAGGGGTGCACGTCGTCGCCGAGGCAGGGCTCACAGCAATCGAGAAACTCGGTGTATCAGCGCGCCCGATCGTTACGTTGGCGAAGTCGGTTTGATTGGACGTCAGGCCTGCCGTGGTCTGTGCGGTATTGACGTAACTGTGGCCCGGCACCGCGTCATTCGGCACCTGCATCTTGATATAAAGCTTGGATGTCGTCCCGGCCGCCACCGTCGCTGGAGACCAAACCAGGGACGTCGCTGTCTTGGACTGATTGTCATTCGGGTCCGTCACGGTATAGCTGCTGGTCGTGACGGCCGGATCTGAGGGATTGCTGGACGTCGCTGAAATATAGGTAAGGACCGGAGGAAGCGAATCGGTGATCTTCACACCGGACATCGATGAACTTGCAGTATTCGAAAGATTTAGCGTAAAGGTGACTGTCGAGCCGGGCGGGGGGGACGCATTGTCGACGGTCTTCGAAAAATTTGCGTTATTGGTGACGCACTGGGTATAGGTCGTGCCCGCCCCGGTATTGCTCGTCAAGTCCCAGCGCGAGCCGCCGTCCGGATCTCGTGCCATATCCTTGTTGCCGTAGTTGGACAGCACAAGCATATTGGCCTGTTTAGCCGTTGTGCCTGAGGCGTTCGCCTGATTGGTTAGATTGGCTGCCAAGGCCGGGCAGCCGAGCGTACTGTCGGCAAGTTCCGGAAACCAACTACTCGTTGCGGCGCCCGGCCATGGCGCCGGAGGAGAATTGTTATCAAAGACGAAGGCATCGACATATTTGCCTTCGCTGTCCTTTAAAACGACGAGCGCGTTTTGCTGGCGCAAACCGGAGGGCACATTCGATGTCAGCCAGGTCTTGTTGCTGACTGTGCAGGCTGTCGCGGTTGCGTTGTTAAGGGGATAGGTGGTCTTGGTGTTGACCTTTGAATAGACGTCGATGCTCCAGTCCTGCCAGCTCGCCGGAAAGGCATTTGTGGTCGAGTACACCTCAAGGAAGTTCGGAGGTGCGCTGCCGCCGGAGCCGAAAAAGTATTCGTTGAGCCAGACTTTTTGGGGGGAACGCCAGGAGGAGCAGTTGTCGGCGTGTGCACGAGGGGCAAGCAGAAACCCTATCAAAAGAACAAGAGCCGCGCCGGCTGCGATCCTGCCCGCGCTCGAACCCAGACGGAAAATTAATGTGCGCAGTTGCGCGTAGACAGACCAGACGGACTTCGTGTCGTAACAGCAACCCATAGCTCTGAGACCAACAACTCCATTCAGGAATTTCTACCGAACATACGCTTGTATGGTTCTGCGCAATCGCCTTGTTATTCCGAAACCAAATGAAAAACGCCGTGCACTCGTAGTGAGCGCACGGCGTTCGGTAACATTTATGCTTATGGCCCTGTGCAAATAACAGTTGCCTGGACTGCCGATCCCTTGTAACCCTGGATCGTGCAGGTAGTTGCAACACCGGCATTATTCTCGCACGTTGCCGGTGAGCCGGTTCCAGCGCTCACATTGTAGGTGTTCCCATTTGCCGTCGCGCCGGTGCCATTAGTCAAGGTTATGCCAGAAATCAATGGTTGGAGCACTGCTGTTGTACAGGTGGCTGCATTAGTACCATTGAGTGTGGCGGCGCCGCTCTTGTTTGCAGCTTTTGCTGCGTAGTTTGCAGCCGTTGCTGACGATATTGCCCCTGCCACACCATTAACAGCAGCCGTCCCTGCCTCCGAGCTAAGATCAACGAACTTCGGCAGTGCCGTCGCCGCAAGGATGCCCAGGATCACGATTACAACTACCAGCTCGATCAAGGTGAAGCCAGACTGTTTGCTCTTCATTTTGCGCATGGTGTTTCCCTTAAAAAAACGTTCGTCTCTTGCTCGTTGTTGACGCGGATCAAAATATACCAGATCAGTTTTTTCCTGACACCAATTCTTTACATACAGGTCGAAAGTGTCGCATTCATGGTGTAGGTCGGCTGCGTATTGGCGACGGTCGGGGCAGCATAACCCACGGTGCAATCGCTTCCTGTGCTGGCGCCTGTATGGTTGGCGTCTGGCGCTGCAACACGCGGGGCCGTCAGCCCCGTCGTTACATAGTCGGCGCCTAGTCCGGCTAGCGCGACGATGGAGGCAGTGTCCGGATAACCGTTGACAAAGCTGACTGTCGTTCCCTCAATGACAATGTTGGGTGATGGCGTACCAGTAAAGCTTGCATCGAACCCGCGAGTAATTAGCGTAGCGTGCGCCATCGCCGCAGCCGCTTTGATCGAACCTAGCGCAGCACTCATCTTGGCCATCCGCGCGTCAGCTTGCAGTGCAGCAAATTTGGGAAGCGCAATTCCTGCCATCAGGCCAAGGATGGTGATGACGACCACCAGTTCTATCAAGGTAAAACCCTGCTGTCTTTTCGTCATTGAACTATTTCCTCCGCGACATGTGGGTCGGGCAATGATAGCCCACGCTAGGGTGTATTAACGGCTGCAAATATGCAGGTCTGAAGGGTTAACTCAGCGTTTAGCCGAAGTCATGGAGTTTGTAACGGCCGACAGGCGAACTTCCGCCCCCGCCATCTCCGCAGCGCTTCCGACGCGTTCCAACCGTATCGAGACTGTCCTCGGGTTGCTCTCCCCTAGATGCCGGGTGTTCTTGAGGACGTAAACCAGTTCACCGGTGTCGAGGGCGAAGTACCAGTTGCCAGAATGTGCCGCTTGGGCGCCTGACGCAAAGGTGCCAGCATAGTTATTCGGCTTGGGCTCCAGCAAATCCATCGGATTGCTTCCGGCCAGCCTTACGACTTCCTGCATGCGGCCCTCAAGCATCAACTGGGCAACGCGAAGGCGAAGCGCGCTTTTCAAGGCGGAGACCGTGTAATCCACGTACGCCCTTTCCGCTGCCGCTTCAAGCTGTGCAAGACGAGTCAAGAGCACGGCCGCCAGCGCGCCCAGGAGCGATACCGCGATCAGCAGTTCGAGCAGTGAAGCCCCTCGTGCCCGGTACTGCTTCGCACAGCGGAACATACCTTCGCTGTCCCCGGCTACTTGCCGAGCGAAGCCTTGCCCAGGTCCCAGATCGGCAGGAAGACGCCGAGTGCCAGGATCAAGACCAGGATGCCGAGGCCGAAGATAAGGATGGGTTCAAGCTGTGCGGACAAGGTCTTCAGCTCGTAATCCACTTCACGCTCGTACATTCCGGCGATTTCCTCCATGAGGTCATCCAGCGCCCCCGATTCCTCGCCCACCGCAACCATTTGAAGGACGATCGGGGTAAACACGCCGGCCGTTGCAGCCGTACGCAAGATACTCTCGCCACGCTCGACGCCGTCACGCATCTGCTCGATCCTGCTTGATATGTACGCGTTATCCACCGTCTTCGCCACTACGCTCAACCCCTGCACAATGGGCACGCCGCTCTTGCTAGACAGCGCGAAGCTGCGGGCAAATCGGCCGAGTGTGGCCTTGAGCATGATTTTCCCGACGATGGGCAGATTCAGCTTGAACTTGTCCCATTTGAAACGGCCTTTCGGCGTATTGATGTACGCGCGGAACCCCATCCCGGCAGCAGCCATGCCGATCGCGATAAATGGCCAGTAGTTGACCGTGAAATTCGAGAAGGCGATCAGGACGCGTGTCATGATCGGCAGCTCGGCGTTGAAACCTGCGTAGACTTTCGAAAAGGCAGGAACGACAAACAGGTTGATCACGGCAATGGCAACCACCATCGCGATGACGACAAAGATCGGGTATCGCAGTGCCGACCTCACGCGTTCGCGCATTTCTCGCTCGAACTCGAGATGGTCGAACAGGCGCAGAAAGACTTCATCGAGCCGGCCGGTCGTTTCGCCGATTCGGACCATGCTGAGATAGAAGGACGAAAAAACGTTCGAATGCCGGCGCATGGCGGCCGAAAGTTCCCGTCCGGCGTCGAGCGACTCCCGCAAATCCTTGACCACGCGAGCAAACGACTTGTTGATCGCGCTTTCCTGGAGTCCGGCGAGGCCGCGCATGATCGGGACGCCGGCTTTCAACAGCGTGTACAGCTGGCGACTGAACAACTGCACATCCACCGACGTGATCTTCGGTTCAGTGAGGCGTTCCCACAGACCGCCTTCGCCGCCGCTGGAAGGCTTGGCCGTAGGCGTAATCTCCACGGGCGTAACACCTGTGCTCAGCAGCTGGTCAGCGACTGCGCCGCTGTCCTGACTCTCGAGCACACCTTGCAGCAATTCCCCGCGAGTGTTTCGCCCCTTGTACGCGAAATATGGCACGTCTTCTCGTCCTGGTCCGGTAACTGCCCGGTCAAAGAGTTAATAATCTCTAATCGTCAAGCTGATTGCTGATCCGCATGGCTTCGCTCACGGTCGTCCTGCCTGCAATGACGAGCGCAACTGCGTGGCGGCGCAATGTCTGCCCGGCCATTTGCGTATGCGCCACCTTCATGAAGTGAGCGGGATCGTGGTGGCTGGCAGCCTCTGCCACCGCCTCTGACATTTCGAGCATTTCGTAAACGCCGGTTCGGCCGCGGTAGCCCGTTCCATTACAGTGTGTGCAACCCCGGCCATGCAGGTATTTTCTGGCCGATACTGTGTCACCCAACTCGGCTTTGAGCCACTCGTGCTCCGTCGGCTTGAGCGTGTAGGGTTCTGCGCAGCTCTCGCATACGACACGCACGAGACGCTGTGCGAGGACCGCTTGCAGCGATGTGGACACCATGTAGCGCGGCACGCCCATGTCGAGCAAACGGATCGGCGTGCTCACCGCGTCGTTGGTATGCAGGGTCGACAACACAAGGTGGCCGGTAAGCGCGGCGCGCATGCCGATTTGCGCCGTTTCCTGATCACGCATCTCGCCGACGAGAATGACGTCCGGATCCTGGCGCAGTGTCGACCGCAGGACGCGCGCAAAGGACAAGTCGATCTTTTCGTTGACCTGGACCTGGTTAATCCCCGGCAAGCGATATTCGACAGGGTCCTCGACAGTGATCAACTTGCGCTCGATGTTGTTGAGCTCCGCAAGCGCCCCGTACAAGGTGGTCGTCTTGCCGCTGCCGGTCGGACCGGTGACAAGCACGAGGCCGTTCGGCCGCTGCAGGATGGCCCGGAAGCGCTTCAGCATGTTTGGAGGCATGCCTATCGAATCGAGCTTCAGCGCGCCGCCACTCTGGTTCAATAGTCGCATCACCACCGATTCACCGTACTGGGTCGGCATGGTGGAAATACGCACGTCTACCGGTTGCTGCTTGACCTTGATGACGAACCGGCCATCCTGCGGAAGCCGCTTTTCAGAAATATCGAGCCCGGAGATGAGCTTCAACCGCAAGGCAAGCGCTTGGGCGATCTTGATATCGGCTTCGGTTTGCAGGTGAAGAACGCCGTCGATTCGAAAGCGAATCTGCAGTCGCGATTCCTGGGGCTCGATATGGACGTCGGAGGCCCGGACCTGTGTTGCGTCATCGAACACGGATTGCAGAAGTTTGACGACGGGGGCCTCTTCGATACCGGGAGCGCCGCCCACTCCGCCAAAGTCGACGTAAGTGTCGCCGAGATCCTGTTCCAGTTCCTTGGCAAAGTCCGTGATCTCTTCGGTACGGCGATAGATCCGGTCGATGGTCTGCAGCAGCTCGCCTTCATTGACCACCGCCAGTTCGATGTTCTTGCGGACCGAGCGCGAGATCTCGTCGTAGGCAAACAGATCCGTCGGATCGGCCATGCCGATCAGCAGCCCGCCCGCGCGGTCCTCGAGCGCAATCGCGCGGAAGCGGCGTGCCTGGGTTTCCGGAAGCTGGCGCACCACTTCCGGGCTGACGTTGTAGAACTTGAGATTAATGTAAGGAATGTTGAGCTGCTTCGCCAGCGCGCCGGAGATCTGCTCTTCGGTGACGAAGCCGTTCTCGATAAACACTCGTCCGAGCTTGCGTCCGGTCCGCTTCTGCTCCGCCAGGGAGAACTGAAGTTGCTCTTCTGAAAGCAGCTTTTGCTGCACCAGGATTTCACCGAGGCGGACCTTCTCGGGCCGGGCCATACGCGCTCCTTACGGACGAAAAATCACCCGCGTATTTTAGCCACAATCCACTTTCTATAGTGAATTGTTTTTATTGGGAAATTTGGCAAGAAGGTGCTTGTCAGCCCTCCAGCGCTTGAAGGAAGTCGTCGAGAAGATCGGCGGTGTCTTCGATGCCGACGGAGACACGGATCAGCGATTCGGCAATGCCCATGCTCGCACGGCGCTCCGGCCCCATCTCGTAAAAGATGGTGTGCGCGACGGGAATGACAAGCGTGCGCGTATCGCCAAGATTGCTTGCGGGAACGCCAAGCTTCAGACGGTTGAGGTAGTCGAAACAGTCGATCCCGTCTTTCAGTTCAAAGCTGAACAGGCTGCCGTACGCGCCGAACAATTCCGTCGCCAGTTTGTGCTGCGGATGGGAAGGCAAGCCGGGGTAGTAGACAGCGGCCACGCGATCATCCGCTTCCAGCATGCGCGCAAGGGCAAGCGCGTTGGCACATTCCCGCTCCATGCGCAGCGCCATGGTTTCTGCGCCGACTGCGATATGGTGCGCCGCTTCCGGTCCAAGCGAACCGCCGAAATCACGCAGGCTTTTCGCACGGATCTGCGCCATGCCCCACTGCCCCGGCACGTAACGCTTGTAGGTCTCGATGATGTTTGGAAATTTGGTCCAGTCGAACAGGCCGGTATCGGTGAGGCTGCCGCCAAGCGCATTGCCGTGGCCGCCGATGGACTTGGTCAGCGCATTGACGACCAGGCTGGCGCCGACCATCTTGGGGCGGAACAGATAGGGCGAGGTCATCGTATTGTCGACCACGTAGAGGATGCCCCGGTCGCGGCATAGCTGGCCGATCCGCTTCAGGTCAGCAATCTGGGTGCGCGGGTTCGCGATGGTTTCGACGAAAACGAGGCGCGTCTTCGGCGTGATGGCCGCTTCGACATTGCTGGCATCCGTCGCGTCCACCAACGATACATCGATACCTTGTCCGCTGACCGTCTGCCAGAGACTGTTCGTATTACCGAAAAGAAATGCCGACGACACAACATGATCGCCTTCTCGGAGGAGCGCCTGCGCCACCGCGGCAATGGCGGCCATGCCGGTGGAGAAGCAGATGGTGGCCATCCCCTGCTCCATCCGGTTGACCTTCTCTTCCAATGCCGACACCGTGGGGTTGCCCTGTCGGCCATAGCGGAAGCCTGGCTGCTTGCCCTGGAATACTTCCGCAAGCTGGCGTGCATCGCGGTAGCCGAAGGTCACGGAGGTGTGAATGGGTTTGTGCAGCGAGCCATGTTCGATCGGCTTCTGGCGATCGCTGTGGAGGATGGTGGTGGTAAAACCGTATTTCTTTGTATCAGTCATGGCAAACAAAAACCCGTTCAGCAAGCGCTAGAACGGGTTTGGGTGGTATCCGGATCCGTTTTAGCTGCATTTGTTATGGGACTTGACCCTGGCGCCCGCAAGCAGAATCAAATCGGCGCAGGACTTATCGTAACGCAAATCGGGCGCCAGGCAAATCCGGCGGCGATCAAAAAGCCAAGCCAAACAATTTTTGCACTAATCCAGTGGCCAGTGATCCTAATCAAATAATAGCCGTTTCCTGCCACACATTTGTATCAAAGCGCTATCGTTTAAGGACGACGATTTGCCTGGGGACCTTTCGAGATTTATGCCGACGGATTTTGAGAACCTGGTACTTCAGGAATCGCCGGACGCGGTCGTGGTTGTCAGCCTTGATGGAAAAATCGTCCATTGGACGAAGGGAGCGGAGCAGGTTTTCGGTTATGCCAGCGAGGAGGCAATCGGCCAGTCCGCCGTGACCCTGCTCGTGCCCGCCGAGCGCCAGGGCGAAGAGCATCGCCTCATGCAGGCCATCCTCGACGACGGGATGTACAGCTACGAATCGATTCGCCGCAGGAAGGATGGCTCGCTGGTTTATGTGGACGTTTCTGCCAAGGCCATTCGGGACAAGAACGGAGCACCCGCGTATATTCTGAGCAGCCAGAAGGACGTGACGGCGCTGAAAGTGCTGCGCGACGCCAGACTGCTCGAAACGAAGTTCCGGGACCTTCTCGAGTCGATGCCCGACGGCATCATCATGGCCAATTCCACTGGCTATATTGTTCTCGCCAACTCGCAGGCCGAGAAGTTGTTTGGCTACATGCCCGGCGAACTGCGCGGGAGACCGGTGGAGCAGTTGCTGCCGAGCCGCTTCCGTCCGGGGCACGTATCCCATCGCGGCGGCTATTTCGGACAACCGCGAACACGGGCGATGGGAGCCAACCTGGAATTGTATGGACTGCGCAAGGACGGCGTGGAATTCCCCGTCGAGATCAGCCTGAGCCCGCTCGATACCGAAGGAGGCACGCTGGTGATGAGCGCCGTGCGTGACATCGGCGAGCGCAAGAAGGCGGAGCAGAAGTTCCGCGGGCTGCTTGAATCGGCGCCCGATGCTTTCGTGATCGTCAATCGCGAGGGTGAGATCGTGCTGGTCAATTCGCAGACAGAAAAGCTGTTTGGCTACCGGCGCGAGGAGTTGCTGGGAAAAAAGGTGGAAGTCCTGGTGCCGGGGCGCTTCGAACACAAGCATCCGGAGTACCGCGCGGGTTTCTTTGAAGAGCCGCGCACGCGCGCCATGGGTGCCGGTCTCGAACTGTACGGACTGCGCAAGGATGGCACCGAATTCCCTGTCGAGATCAGCCTCAGTCCGTTGGAGACCGAAGACGGCACGCTGGTATCCAGCGCGATCCGGGACATCACGGAGCGCAAGCGCATCGAGCGCGCGCTGCACGACAAGAATATCGAACTGGAGAAGGCTAACCTGGCCAAGGACCGTTTCCTCGCCAGCATGTCGCACGAACTGCGCACCCCGCTCAATGCCATCATCGGATTCACCGGTACATTACTGATGCGCATGCCCGGCCCCCTCACGGAGGACCAGGAAAAGCAGTTGCGCACGATCCAGACCAGCGCCAGGCATCTCCTATCACTGATCAACGACTTGCTGGATCTGGCGAGGATCGAGTCCGGGAAGATTCAGCTCCATTTCGAACCGGTGGGCTGCCGCGCGCTGGTCGAGGACGTGGCGGAAACCCTGTCACCGCTCGCGCGCCAGAAAGGCCTGCACTTCAGGATCGAACTGCCGCAACAGGACATTACGGTCTTTACGGACCAGCGCGCCCTGCGACAGATCCTGATCAACCTGACAAACAATGCGATCAAGTTCACCGACGCCGGCGAAGTGAGCGTCTCCCTCACGGAGCGCCGCCACGATGGCGCAAGCATGGTGAGCATCACCGTGACGGACACGGGGGTGGGCATCAAGGCCGAAGACCAGTCCAAGCTGTTCCAGGCCTTCACGCAGCTCGACTCGACATCGACCAGGCGCTTTGAAGGAACGGGACTGGGCTTGTACCTGTGCCAGAAGCTGTCCGACCTCATCGGCGGAACGCTGACGCTGCAGAGCCGGCATGGCGAAGGCAGCGCCTTCACCCTGAGCCTGCCAAAGGAGGTAGCGTGACCGGCCCGACCACCCGGGATCCGGAAGGCACGCCGCGTTTTCAACATTGACTGGCAGGGAGGAAGAACGATTGCCGACTCGTATCCTAGTGATCGAAGACAACCCCGCGAACATGGAGCTGATGTCCTACCTGTTGAACGCGTACGGATACGCACTCCTGACCGCAACGGATGGCGAAAGCGGATTGGACGTGGCGACCAGGGAGCAGCCTGACCTCATCATCTGCGACGTGCACCTTCCCCAGCTGGATGGGTACGGGGTCGTTCGGGTCCTCAAGCGCATGCCTTCCCTGCGCGGTATTCCCGCGATCGCCGTCACGGCCCTGGCCATGGTTGGCGATCGCGACAAGCTCATCGAAGCCGGATTCGACGGCTACATCAGCAAGCCGATCGAGCCGGAAACCTTCGTCGCCGAGATAGAACGATTCCTGTCAGCAAAGGGAGGCGCCGCCGCCCCCTGATCATTTTCGGTCGCAGCCCATCTCGATGGGCCATTCCGGAATTGCACGATTTCTGCAGCGAACGGTCGAACCGGGTGTGCTGGCTGACGAAATAGAAACACGCCTGCGCCAAGAAAAGAGGAGGAAAGATGGCGACCATACTGATCGTTGACGACCACGTCCTGAACCGTCAATTCCTGATGGTTCTGCTTGGTTACAGCGGTCACAGCCTGATCGAGGCGGCAGACGGCGCGGAAGGCCTGGACCTCGCCTGCGCGCGGCTGCCTGACCTGGTCATTGCCGATATCCTGATGCCGAACATGGACGGGTACGAATTCGTCACCCGTCTGCGGGCCATTCCGGCCATTGCCGGCACGCCGGTCATTTTCTATACCGCCGCCTACCACGAGCGAGAAGCGAGCCTGATGGCCATGGCATGCGGCGTCCAGTGGGTGCTCCCGAAGCCCTCCGATCCGGATCTGATCCTCAAGACAGTGCATGAAGCACTGGGAATGCCGGCCAGGCCCCTGCCCCCGGCCTACCCTGCCGCCCAGCCCGAACAGACGCGCTTGAACGGGCTCGACAACCAGCTGAGCGAGTATCTGGTCGAACTGGAGACCAGCAGCCATCTCATGTCCGAACTGGTCAACACCGGCAGCGAGGCGGCTGCAGACATCGAAGGACTGCAGCAGGTGGTGCAGCGCCTGTCCAAAGCCTTGTCCAGCTTGCAGGCGGTGAGCCTGAGGCTGACGGCGCTGATCGAGCTCGGGATAGAACTGGCGTCCGAGCGCAATCCGCAACGCCTGCTCGCGAGCAGCTGCCGTGTGGTGCAGGATATCTGCGTCGCGAAGTATGCTGCCGTCGGGATCCTGTCGGAAGATCGCAGCCGCCTTGAACATTTCGTCATGCGCGGCATGGAAGAGACGGCACTCGCGGTCATGCCATGGCCCTCACCGCAGGACGGCATCCTCGGCGATATCCTTGCTGCGCGTGTGCCGAAACGGATAGTCGCGCGCGATGGCAACCCGTCCACACTCGGCCTTCCTCCGGAGCATCCGCCGGTCAATTCAATCCTGGTCGCACCAATTGCGTCCCAGGACACGGCCTTCGGATGGCTGTACCTGGTCGACAAGCTCGGCGCCGGCGAATTCAACGAAGTCGACGAACGTGCCGCTGCGACGGTCGCGGCACAACTGGCGGTGGTCTACGAAAATCTCCAGCTGTACGGTGCAATTGAAAGGCAGCACGCCCAGTTGAAGCTCGAGGTTGCGGACCGCAAGCACGCACAGGAAGCGCAGCGCAGGACCCTGCGCGCGCGGACGGTGATGGCAGAGTGCAACCACGTGATGGTGCACGCAACCGACGAGATGAGCCTGCTCAAGGATATGTGCCGCACGGTGGTGGAAGCCGGCGGCTACCGGACTGCCCGCATCGACTATCTGGACGAGGATGGCAGCCCGGTGGAGGTTGCCTGTGCAGAAGGTGCCGTCGGCGCCAACGGCGCTGGCGGTACGAACGGGAACGGGCCAATGATTCACCGCACCGGCGCAACGATGGCAAGCACACGCCCGTGGGTCGTGATCGACGTGGCCGGTGATACGTCGGCCGATGGAGACGGACTGGCAAGGCACGAACAAGACCTGGCGGTATCCCTGCCCCTCAAGGACCACGGCGCGGTTTTCGGCGTGCTGACCATCTTCGAGACCCCGCCGAACAAGTTCGATTCTGAACAGATCGCCATGCTCGAGGAGCTTGCGGACGACATTTCCTATGGCGTGGTCAGCCTCCGGACCAAGACCGCGCGCGAGCAGGCTGAAGTTGCGTTGCGGGCGACCGAGGAGAAGCTGTCGAGCATCCTGGATTCGATCGACAATGTCGTCTGGTCGATGTCGGACAAGGAATTCATCTACCTGAATTCCATGGTCGAGAAGATCTACGGACACCCGGTGGAGCATTTCTATCGGGACAGGCAGCTCTGGTTCCGATCCATTCATCCGGAAGACCGCGACGCAGCGATCGACGCGCACGACCGCCTCTTCCGATCCACAAGCTTTACTCAGGAGTACCGCATCGTCCGCCCCGATGGCGACATCCGCTGGATCGAGGAGCGCGCACGCGCCATCCGGGACAAAGAAGGGAAGTTGCTGCGCGTGGACGGCATTGCCATCGATATCAGCGAGCGCAAGGCCTACGAAGCGCGCATCGAGTACCTTGCGGGCCACGACGCCCTGACCAGCCTCGCCAACAGGAACCTGCTCGGCGACCGGATCACGCAGGCCATGGCGCACGCGCGGCGCAACGGGCTTCTCCTGTCCTTGCTGTTCCTGGACCTGGACCGCTTCAAGGGCGTCAATGACAGTTTCGGCCACGAACTTGGCGATTCGTTGCTGCTGGAAGTCTCGCACAGGCTCAGGGACGTCGTCCGCGAGGGCGACACCGTTGCGCGCCAGGGGGGGGACGAGTTCATCATCCTGCTCACCAACATCCAGCGGCCGCAGGATGTGTCGGTGGTGGCAAACAAGATTTTCGACGCCTTCCAGACGCCGTTTCTCGTCCGCGGCCACGAGTTGTTCGTGTCCACGAGCATCGGCGCGACCATCTTCCCGGACGACGGCGAGGACATGCAGTCGCTGCTGCGCAATGCGGATATCGCGATGTATCGCGCCAAGGAAGAGCGCGGCAACTCATTCCAGTTCTACTCGCGCGAAATGAGCGTACGCGCGCTCGAGCGGGCAGAACTGGAAAGCGCGTTGCGCCGCGCGCTCGACCGCAAGGAGTTCGAATTGTTCTACCAGCCCAAGGTGGAGGCGACCAGCGGGCGCATCATCGGCGCAGAAGCGCTGATTCGCTGGAACCATCCCGAGATGGGGCTGGTTTCACCGACCCGCTTCATCCCCATGGCGGAGGAGATCGGCCTCATTGTCCCCATCGGCGACTGGGTGCTGCACACTGCCTGCGCGCAGAACAAGGCGTGGCAAGACGCCGGCCTGCCGCCGATCTCCATATCCGTCAACCTGTCCGCGCGCCAGTTCCAGCAGGAGAACCTGGTGGAATCGGTGGCTGCTGCGTTGCACGACATGGGACTGGATGCCCACCACCTCGAACTGGAACTGACCGAAAGCATCGTGATGAACAGCGCTGAACTGTTCGTGACCAAGCTCAAGGAACTTGAAGACCTTGGCGTGCAGCTGTCGATCGACGATTTCGGCACCGGTTATTCCAGCCTGAGCTACCTGAAGCGCTTTCCGCTGCATCACCTCAAGATCGACCAGTCCTTCGTACGCGACATCGCTTTCGACGCGGACGACGCGGCGATTACCAGCACCGTGATCTCGCTGGGACACAGCCTGAACCTGAAAGTGATTGCAGAAGGGGTGGAGACCGAAGAGCAGGTCAATTTCCTGCGCGACCACAACTGCGACGAGATGCAGGGCTATTACTTCAGCAAGCCCCTGCCCGCCCGCGAATTCGCCACCCTGCTCCAGCAGGCCTGAGCGATGTAAAGACAAAGGCCCGCGGCGCTCTCGCGCAGCGGGCCTTTGTCCGGTCGTCCCAGGTCAGTCGACGCGGGCCAGGTTGAGGTTGAGCTGGGAACGCACTGCATCCTCACTCGTCGGTTTCGGATTATTGCGGGCGAATTCGATGCGGTCGAGGTAGTCGCGCGAAATATCACCGGTCACATACATGCCGTCGAAGCAGGATGCCTCGAAATTCTTCAGCGCCGGGTTGACGTCGGAAATCGAGCGCTTGAGTGCATCGACATCCTGGTACACCAGGGCATCGGCCGTGATTTCACGGCAAACCTCGTCTTCCGTACGGCCATAGGCAATCAGCTCGTTACGCGTCGGCATGTCGATGCCGTACACGTTCGGGAATTTGACCGGCGGCGCGGCGGACGCAAAAATCACGCGCTTGGCACCCGAGTCGCGCGCCATCTGCACAATTTCGCGGCTGGTCGTGCCGCGCACGATGGAGTCATCCACCAGCAGCACGCTCTTGCCCTTGAACTCGCTGCTGATCGCATTGAGCTTCTGGCGCACCGACTTCTTGCGCTCGGCCTGGCCGGGCATGATGAAGGTGCGGCCGATGTAGCGGTTCTTGATGAAGCCTTCGCGGTATTCAATGTTGAGCTTGAGCGCCAGTTCCATTGCCGCCGGGCGGGACGAATCGGGAATCGGCATGACCACGTCGATATCACCGGCAGACATCTCGCGACGGATCTTCTCGGCGAGGTACTCGCCCATCTTCAGGCGGGTAGCATACACGGACGCGCCGTCGATGACGGAGTCGGGACGTGCCAGGTAGACGAATTCGAAAGCACACGGGTTGAGCACCGGGTTGTCGGCGCACTGCTGGTTGTACAGCTTGCCTTCAAGGTCGATGAAAATCGCCTCGCCGGGCATCACGTCGCGCAGGAAACGGAAGCCCAGGCCTTCCAGCGCCACGGACTCGCTGGCCAGCATGTATTCCGGCCCCTTCTCGGTGTCGTTGAAGCCGATGCACAGCGGACGAATGCCGAACGGGTCGCGGAAGGCGAGCAGGCCGTAGCCGGCAATCTGCGCTACCACGGCATAGGAGCCGCGTACGCGCTTGTGCAGCACGGACACGGCCTTGAACAGCGCGGATGGATCCAGCGAATAGCCGGTCGTGGCCTGCTGGATTTCGTGCGCCAGGACATTCAGCAGTACTTCCGAGTCGGAGTCGGTGTTGATGTGGCGGCGGTCGTTCTGGAACATCTCGATCTTGAGCTGTTCCCAATTCGTCAGGTTGCCGTTGTGCGCGAGGATGATACCGAAGGGCGCATTCACGTAGAACGGCTGGGCTTCTTCTTCACTGTCGGAACCCGCGGTCGGGTAGCGCACCTGGCCGATACCGGCATTGCCGGGCAGCGAGCGCATGTTGCGCGTACGAAACACGTCGCGCACCAGGCCGTTGGCCTTGTGCATGGAAAAGGTATTGCCGTGATTGGTTGCGATACCGGCCGCATCCTGTCCGCGGTGCTGGAGCAGCAGCAGCGCGTCATAGATCAACTGGTTGACCGGTCCGTGGGAAACAACGCCAACAATGCCACACATGGTGGGCTCCTTACTTTAGCAATTTCAAAACTGTACATGCCGCGCAAAATCGCCCGGCAGGAAAGGCTTCACGGTGCGCGCGGCGGTTTCCGCCAGCGGGCTGAACAGCGCTTCCTTCCAGAACGGCTGCTGCGGGATCGCCGTCATGCCGCACAACAGGACGGCCGCCAGGACGATCACCACACCACGCCCCAAGCCGAACAGGCCGCCAAGGCCGCGATCCGCGAGCGTGAGACCGCTCGCCTTGATTACCGCATCGATGGCCATCGTCAGCAACATCATCAGCAGGCGCACCCCGATGAACAATGCAATGAATGCCACAATCAGCCGGGTCGTGTTGCCGGGCACCATATCGGGCAGCAGCTTTGCCAGCTCCTCGCCGTAGGCATTGGCCACGACAAAGGCGGCAACCCAGCTCAACAGCGACAGGATTTCCTTGACCAGGCCGCGCATTGTGCTGATGACAACCGAGCAGACCAGCACGAACAACACCAGATAATCGAAGATTGTCACGGTGCGCGAGAAATCAAGCTGGCACCAGTGTGCCGTTCAATCCAATCTTGACAATCTTCGCCATGGCCTTCTCCGCCTCTTCCTTGCTGGCGAACGGGCCTACGCGGATGCGCGTGCGGTCGCCAGAGGCGGTCGCGACCTTTTCGGTGTAAGACTTGATACCGGCGCCCTTGAGCTTACCCTGCAGTTCATCGACCTTTTCCTTGGTCGCAAGTGCCGCTACCTGGATGACATATTTTCCGGACTTTTTTTCAGCAGCCTTCGGATCAGGCTTGCCCTCGAGAAGGGCCTTGGCACGGGCAGCGTCATCGGACTTGTCGGATTGATCATGTGTATCCGCAGACTTCGGTTCGGCCTTTGCAATCGGCGGGGATGCCGTCTTGTCGCTTGTCTTTGGTACGGCATCGTCCTTCGCCTTGGCCGGCTCGGCTGCCGGCGGTGCATCCTTCTCCGCAGGGGCGGGAGCGGGAGCCGATTCGACCACTTCTTCCTTCGCATCGAGCGATGCGGATGCGGCGACACGTGAGGCAGAAGGCGCGTCAGTGCGTGCAATCGCACCAGCGGCGGGCTTGTCCTTGGAGGGAATCTGGATGGCGATGTCGTCGGCCAGCGGCCTGGGCTCGGAGTCGAGCAGCATGGGCAAACCGATCACGGCCGCAAGCACCAGTGCGACGGCGCCGATCAGGCGGCGACGGGCACGTTTCTTTTCCGGCAATACGGGATCGAGCGCTTCGTCTTCGCGGTTGTCCTTGCTGCCGCGGCGCTTGGCACGGCTGCGGACTGCCTTGGAATCCTCCTCGGCGCGCGAATAAAAGGTGCTTTCCCCGGAGGCCGATTCCTGCTTGTTTTTGCGAAGGAACGAGAACAAGCTCATGCGATAAAAATAAGTCCGTCAGTGAAGTCGAAACCGTCTTGAAAAAACAGCATGCCAATCAGGACAGCTCCCCGGATCTTTTCGCTTCCATCACGCCTGCAACGGTGAGAAACGACCCGAAAACCGCAATTCTATCATTCTCCCCTGCTCTGCTTCTTGCACTCGCGAATGCCGCGGCGGGGGAATCGAAGGTCTCGACCGTCTTTTCCGAGCCCGGCGTGGCACTCGGCGCGATACCCGCATCGCGCAGCGCCTGTTTCAACTGCCCGGCCGTCGCCGCACGGGGCAGAGGCAGGTCAGTGAGGCACCAGTGATCGACAATGTCCTTGAGGTGGTGGATGACGCCGGCGATGTCCTTGTCCTGCATGGCGCCGAATACCGCATAGGTATAGGGATGGAATCCCATGTTGTTCAGGTTCTGGGCCAGAGTGGCGGCCGCGTGCGGATTGTGCGCGACGTCGAGGATCACCGAGGGACGGCCGGGCAGTACCTGGAACCGGCCCGGCAACTCGACCATGACGAGCCCGTTGCGCACCTCCTGTGCCCCGACGGGCAGGCGGTCGCGCAGTACTTCTAAAGCAGCGAGAGCGGCGGACGCATTGAGCAGCTGGTTGGCGCCGCGCAGACTCGGATAACCGAGCGAATTGCGCCGCTGCGAGCGGCCGCCGTAATTCCACTGCTGCTTGTCGCCCGAGTAGTTGAAATCACGCCCGAACAGCCAGAGATCGGCGCCAATGGCTTGTGCGTGATCGATGAGCGATTTCGGCGGCACGGGATCGCCGCAGATCGCGGCTTTGCCCGGCCGGAAGATGCCCGCCTTCTCGAATCCGATTTCTTCCCGCGTATTGCCGAGATATTCCGTATGGTCGATGTCCACGCTCGTCACGATCGAGACGTCGGCATCGATGATGTTGACCGCGTCAAGCCGGCCTCCAAGCCCTACCTCGAGGATCACCGCATCCAGCCCCGCCTGCGCAAACAGGCGAAGGATGGCCAGCGTCGTGAACTCGAAATACGTCAGTGAAACATCGCCGCGCTGCGCTTCCACCGCCGCAAATTGCTCGACCAGCGCCGCGTCGCTCGCCGGCTCGCCGTGCACGCGTGCGCGCTCATTGAAGTCGAGCAGATGCGGCGAGGTGTACAGGCCGACACGGTAACCGGCATGCATCAGGATCGACTCCAGCATGGCGCATGTCGAGCCCTTGCCGTTCGTGCCGCCGACAATGATCACGGGGCAATCGAATTGAATGCCCAGCCTGTCCTTCACCTGACGGACGCGGTCCAGGCCCATGTCGATGGCCTTGGGATGCATGGTTTCAAGGAGGGAAAGCCATTCGGCCAGAGTCGAGGGGAGGTTTTGCATGGCTTAAGCTTTCACGGACGCCAGAAAAATGAAAAGCCCGGACTTGCTGCAGTCCGGGCTTGTCGTTTACATCAGTTTCTCAGGCCAGGACTTCTGCAGGCTGGTTCTGCAGAAGTGCCAGCAGGCGCGCGATCTCCTCGCGCATCTTGCGGCGGTCGACGATCATGTCGATCGCGCCCTTCTGCAACAGGAATTCGGAGCGCTGGAAGCCTTCCGGCAGTTTCTCGCGCACGGTGTTCTCGATCACGCGCGGGCCGGCAAAGCCGATCAGGGCCTTGGGCTCGGCAATCACGACGTCGCCCATGAACGCGAAGGACGCCGACACACCGCCCATTGTCGGGTCGGTGAGCACGGAGATGAACGGGAGCTTCTTTTCGGACAGCTTGGTCAGCATGGAGGTGGTCTTGGCCATCTGCATCAGCGACAGCAGGCCTTCCTGCATGCGTGCGCCGCCCGTGGCGGTAATGCAGATGAACGGGACCTTCTGCTCCAGCGCCGCCTGCGCACCGCGTACGAAGCGCTCACCGACCACAGAGCCCATGGAACCGCCCATGAACTCGAACTCGAAGCAGGCCACGACGACCGGCAGCGACATGATGGAACCGCCCATCACGACCAGCGCATCGGTCTCACCAGTGCCTTCCAGAGCATCCTTCAAGCGGTCCGGGTACTTCTTGCTGTCCTTGAACTTGAGCGAATCGACCGGCAAGGCTTCCTGGCCGATTTCATAGCGACCGCCGGCGTCGAGCAGCGCATCGAGGCGCTCGCGGGCGCGGATGCGCATGTGGTGGTCGCACTTCGGGCAGACATGGATGTTGGACTCGAGGTCGGTACGGTACAGCACTGCCTCGCATGAGGGGCACTTGACCCAGAGTCCTTCCGGTACGGATTTCCGGTTAGCGGGATCGGAACGCTGGATGCGCGGGGGAAGCAGCTTTTCAAGCCAACTCATGAACACCTCATCTCAAATTTTCGGGTTGCGGCATTGTACCGCCCGCCTTGCCGCGCGCCAATACAAGGATTGGATGACAAAATGATATCGCGATTCACTCGTCCAGCGCCTTGCGGATACCCGAAATGAAGGTTTGTACCGCTTGAACTGCGTTTTCCCGGGGCGTATTTTCCAGTTCCTGGATGATCCGGCTGCCGATGACGACGGCATCAGAAACGGAAGCAATCGCCTTTGCCGTAGCGCCGTCCCGGATGCCGAAGCCGACACCCACGGGCACCCGCACGTGTTTCTTGATTTCCGGCATCTTTTTCGCCACGCCTTCAAGGTCGAGATGGCCGGAGCCGGTCACGCCCTTCAGGGAAACGTAATACACGTAGCCGCTTGCAATTTTACCAACCTGTTCAATCCGCTCTGCCGTAGATGTGGGCGCAAGCAGGAAAATCGGGTCCAATCCCTTTTCCTTCATTGCAGCTGCGAATTCCTCGCACTCCTCCGGCGGATAATCCACCACGAGCACGCCGTCGACGCCTGCCTGCTTTGCCGTATCGATAAACTTCGCGGCACCCATGTGCTCGATCGGGTTCGCATAGCCCATGAGCACGACCGGCGTTGCCTGATTCGTTTCGCGGAATTCCTTGACGAACTGCAATACGTGCCGCATGCCGACGCCGTTCGCCAGCGCCCGTTCCGAGGCGCGCTGAATGACAGGACCGTCAGCCATTGGATCTGAGAAAGGCACGCCGAGTTCGATGATGTCCGCGCCGCCGGCGACGAGCGCATGCATCAGGGGAACAGTCAGCTCCGGTGCGGGATCGCCTGCGGTGATGAAGGGAATGAGGCCTTTGCGGCCTTTTTCGGCCAGGACGGACAAGGTGTTTTGAATTCTGGACATGATGCGGTTCGCATTATTGCCGACCGGAGGACCGTGCCGGAACCAGTGGAGTCATGCGACTGCGCTGATGTCCGGCATCCGCCGGTCGACGATTGTTATGGATCGGGGTCAGGTACTGCCGCTTCAGAATTTTTTCTTCATGCGCTCGGCGACGGTATGCATGTCCTTGTCGCCGCGGCCGGAAAGATTCGCGAGGATGATCTTGTCCTTCGGCAGCGTCGCCGCGAACTTTGCCGCATAGGCCAGCGCATGGCTGGATTCCAGCGCCGGGATGATCCCCTCGATGCGGCAGCAGTTGTGGAATGCCTCGATTGCCTCATCGTCCGTGATCGAGACATATTTCGCGCGACCGGCATCCTTCAGGTAGGCATGCTCGGGACCAACGCCCGGATAATCAAGGCCCGCCGACACTGAGTGCGTCTCGATGATCTGTCCATCCTCGTTCTGCAGCAGGTAGGTACGGTTGCCATGCAGGACACCCGGCGAACCCGCTATGAGGGAAGCGGAATGACGCCCGGTCTCCAGCCCTTCTCCCGCGGCTTCCACGCCGACCAGTTGCACATCCTTGTGGTCAATGTAGGGATAGAAGATGCCCATCGCGTTCGAGCCGCCCCCGATGCAGGCGACCACGTAGTCGGGCTGGCGGCCGGTCATTTCCGGCATCTGTTCCAGGCATTCCTTGCCGATGACCGACTGGAAGTCGCGGACCATCATCGGGTAAGGGTGCGGTCCCGCGACCGTGCCGATAATGTAGAAGGTATTTTCTACGTTGGTCACCCAGTCGCGCATCGCTTCATTGAGCGCGTCCTTGAGCGTCTTGGAACCGGACTCGACCGGCACCACCTTCGCGCCGAGCAATTCCATGCGGTAGACGTTCTGCACCTGGCGCTTGACGTCTTCTGCGCCCATGTACACGACGCACTCCAGTCCAAAGCGTGCACAGATCGTGGCGGTTGCCACGCCGTGCTGGCCGGCGCCGGTTTCGGCGATCACGCGCGGCTTGCCCATGCGCTTGGCGAGCAGTGCCTGGCCGATCACATTGTTGATCTTGTGCGCGCCGGTGTGGTTGAGGTCTTCGCGCTTGAAGTAGATCTGCGCGCCGCCCTGCATCTCCGACCAGCGCTTTGCGTGGTAGATGGGGCTGGGACGGCCGACAAAATGCTTCAGTTCGCGGTTGAATTCATTGAGGAAGTCCGGATCGGTGCGGAAGTGAGCGTAGCCCTTCTTCAGCTCGTCCAGCGCATAAGTGAGCGTCTCGGAGACGAAGCTGCCGCCGTACTGGCCGAAATGGCCGCGGGCATCCGGGAGGTTGTACTCTGCAGTCTGGTACAGAGCCGTGGTCAGCGTTACCTGGCGCTCGGCGAAATGCTCCAGCGCGTTCAGTTCTTTCATGGTGATTCTCTCTCTTCAATTGCTCGGGGAAGCGTCCGCCTTGCGCACTGCCGCGATGAAATCGCGAATCTTGGCGGGATCCTTGATGCCCTTGGACTGTTCGACGCCGCTGCTGATGTCGACGGCGTAAGGGCGAACCTGAAGCACAGCCTCAGTGGCGTTTTGCACGCTCAAGCCACCACTCAAAACGACCCGAGGCGCGAGCTCTTTTGGAATGAGAGACCAATCGAAAACCTTTCCACCGCCGCCATAGCCCTCGACAAAGGCGTCGAGCAGCAATCCTGCAAACATGCCGCTGGCGGCGCGATACTGTTGCTCGTATTTTAGCAAATCCTCGCCGGTCATTTCCGGCCCCATCCGCACCGCCCGGACGAAGGGGCAGCTCACCGCCTCGGCGATCGAAACACATTGTTCCAGGGTTTCATCCCCATGGAATTGCAATAACGAAATCGGCACTTGGCTGACGACAGCCTGGACATCCTCGCTCGTCGCATTGACGAAGAGCCCTACCGTCGCTACGTACGGCGGCAGGCCCGCAACAAGCCGGGCCGCGCCTGAAGGGGCAATATAACGGGGACTTTTCTCGTAAAACACCAGCCCGATGGCGTCAGCTCCTGCGGCGACGGCGGCCTGGAGGTCTTCATCGCGCGTCAGGCCGCAAATCTTGATGCGTGTGCGTGCAGTCATTTCTTGTTCATCAGTCATTCGGCAGTTTTCACTCCGCAAACCACGGCATCCCTCCAGCTTCCTGTGGGAGGCGCCATTTGGGATCGTACGCGATTTTCGCGAGGTACAAACCGTCCGGCATGAATGTCGGGGCGGCAAGGCTGCGGTCGCGGCTGGCAAGGATCTCCGCCAGCCAATCCGGTCGCTGATTGCCGTTGCCCACCACGATCAGCGAGCCAACGATATTACGCACCATATGATGCAGAAAAGCGCTGGCCGTCAAGGTAACGACAATCAGGTCGCCGCGTCGTTCGATCTGAATATCCTGCATGGTCTTGATCGGCGACTTGGCTTGGCATTCTGCAGCGCGGAATGCGGAAAAGTCATGGGTACCGAGCAGATAGGCAGCTGCCGCCCGCATCGGCTCGACCTGCAGTGGCCGAAACACCCATCCGGCCTTGCCCGATAGCAGCGGCGACCGTACCGGGTGGTTGTAAATCACATAGTGGTAGGTGCGGGACGTGGCGCCGAAACGGGCATGAAATTCATCCTGCCCGTCGCGCGGTGTTTCGCACGCCCAGCGTACTGCGATCGACGGTGGCAGGAAGGCATTGACGCCGCGTACCCAGGAAAACATCTCTCGATCGAGGTCGGTGTCGAAGTGCACCACTTGTTCAAGCGCATGCACGCCGGCGTCCGTGCGCCCGGCACACGTTGTCCTAATGTCGACCAGCGCGAAGCGTTTGAGTGCCGCTTCCAGCGTATCCTGGACGGTTCCGCCGGACGGCTGCGTCTGCCAGCCGCGCCACGGCGCCCCGTCGTACTGCACTCCGAGCACTATCCGCCTCACATCGACCTCAATCTGCGTGCTAAAGAAAAACGGGCGCAAGCATCACGCTGCGCCCGTCGAAAGAAAACGCGACGAATTACGCCAGTTCCATTAACAAGGCCTTGGCGCGTTCACTCTGTTCGGGCGTACCACCCTTCAGGACTTCGTCCAGCAACTCGCGCGCACCTTCCTTGTCACCGATTTCCTGATAGGCAATCGCGAGATCCAGCTTGGTCGCCATTTCTGCGCTGCTGGCATCCGGATCGTCCGTCAGCATCTGGGTGTTCATCGCGTCGAAATCCAGGTCCGGGAGCTCCATCGATGCGGGCGCTTCCGCAGGCGCCGGTGCAGCCGCCTCGCTCTCGCTTGCGTCAAACTCGGCGACGGGCTCCGGCGCGAGCTCATCCGTCACAGGAATGTCGGCAGGGCTCGCCTCTTGCGGGTTCAGCTCGAGGCTGATGCCCGAGAGATCGAAGTCCAGAGGATCCACCGCAGGTGCTTCTGCCCTCGGCTCTTCCACAGACAGGGACAGGTCTGCGATGTCCGGGATACCCGCGTCCGCCGGCGGCTTCAGGGAGTCTAGCGAGATATCTTCCACCATCGGCGCCGGTGCAGCTGGTTCGGCCGGTTTGTCGTCGCCGAGCGAAAGCTCCAGATCATCGATCGCCGGAATCGAAGCGCTTGGCTCCGTCGTCGGTTCCGGCAAAGGCTCAGGCGTTGCAGACAGGTCGAGCGTGTTGTCGACTTCCGGTTCGGCCGGCTTGGCGGGTTCGTCGAGGAAGTTGAAATCGATCGAGGTCAGGTCTGCCGGCGGCTCTGCCGGTGCAGGACGCGGAATCGTATTGGGCGGCACGAGGTCCTGCATGCCATCGAGGTCAAAGTCGAGGTCGTTCGAGGTG
>Ga0196981_1000263_pt1 | contig 27937 bp, 25 predicted proteins | sample S3_2013CmetaG_FD_155462 | JGI IMG/M metagenome (GOLD analysis project Ga0196981, IMG submission 155462) | Soil microbial communities from Anza Borrego desert, Southern California, United States - S3_20-13C | ecosystem: Environmental > Terrestrial > Soil > Desert | place: USA: California... | reverse complement strand
GAAGACAGCCGTTACCTGAACATGAACTTACTCAAGGAGCAGAGAAAACCGCAATTAAGGTTGGCCGCTTAGAAAATTCGTTCAACCTCAACCATGATCTTTTTTGCACAACTTGACGGACACAACCAAAATGCTTTAGGAGAGGCTCCCGCCTGGGTTGAGCGAGCAAATCCGATCGGCTATCCACAGATTCCGTGGACAACCCTGTGGACAAGTGTGGGGATGAAGCCGGCGATGGCCCATGTCATCGGGCTTTGCATTGGCCTGTCCAGGTTTTTTTCAGGTTCGGGCTTTGCGGCAAGCAAACATATAAGTGCTTGATTTTAGGTTGCTGCTTTGTTACGAAACGATGAATTGATCGTTTACCGAAGGCAGCGATCCCTTGCCGCTCGCCGAAATTCCTGTCAAGTCTTGACAGTGGATAACTTTCCGCTGGCGTATCCGAAAAGTGCGGCGGTGACTTGGAAAAGTTCCGTAACGCATGCCGGCCGGAGACGCGCGTCAAATGATCCGGTACAGCCCGTCCAGCACCAGCGTGTTGGGGCTTATCATGCCTACCACGTTACGGCCGTCCAGTACCGGGGCTCGCACCAGGTTATGGTTGGCGAACAGGCGGGAGCAGTAGCGGATATCCATGTCCGGGTGCACCGAAATCACCGGTTTGCTCATGATCTCGTAGACGTTGACCCGTTCCGGCGCCCGGTCTTTCGCCAGCACGTGCCGGGCGATGTCGCCCGCGGTGATCAAGCCGTATTCGTCGTCGTCGTGGCGCTTGTTGACCACCAGCACGGAGGTCTTCATGGATTTCATTTTCTTCAGGGCGTCGCTGACGGTGGCGATGCCGTCGATGGTTCCGAAATCGGTCTTCATCACGTCCCGGACGCGGATAATGGGCTTTTTTTCCATCAAATTTCCTCTTCGACGATACTGGTTAGCTTTTGTACCTGATGCATGATGCCCACGGCATCTTCCACATCGATTTGCAGCGCGATGCCGGTGCCCGGCGCGTCGTCGAACTTGCCGGCCCGGCCGATGGCTTCGAGGATGGACCGGGTCAGGTGCTCTTCCACCAGGAGCAAGACCACGTCTCTCTGGATTTCGAGATTGAGCCCGAAGAACGTTTTCGATCGCTTGAGTCCTTCCCCTCGGGCGTTGCCGATCACGGTGGCGCCGGTGGCGCCGTGTTCGCGCGCGGTTTTCAGGATGAGATCGGTTTTGTCGTCTTCCACGAAGGCGATGATCAATTTAAAGCGCATAGGAGGCTACCTCAGTCGTTGTCGCCTGATCGATTGCGCCGTGTCCGCCAGGCGGCGATCTGCGCATAACCGAGCACGCTGATTATAGGGAACAGGCAGGTGAACGCAATCAAGCCGAAGCCGTCCGCCAGGGGATTGCGGCCGGGGACGGCGGACGCCAAACCCAGGCCCAGCGCGGTGACGATAGGCACCGTGACCGTCGAGGTGGTCACGCCGCCGGAATCGTAGGCGAGTCCCACGATCATGCGGGGAGCGAAGGCGGTTTGAATCAGCACGACGACATAGCCCGCGATGATGTAGAAGTGAAGATCGGTGCCGGTCACAATGCGGAACGTGCCCACGGCCAGCCCGAGGGCCGCGCCGCAGGCGACCGCCAGGCGCAGCCCCCAGGGATTGATGGCGCCGGCCGAAACCTCGGCGGCCTTGAGCGCGACCGCGATCAGGGCGGGCTCGGCCAAGGTCGTCGCGAATCCGATGCTCGCGGCGAACAGATAGACCCAGATATAGGCATACCAATGGACGCCGCCGTCGTGAGGCGCGGCGCCGAGAAATTCCGGCGCCGTCAGTTGCCTGGCCATCAGGTCGCCGACCGGGAACAGCGCTATTTTGAGCCCTTGGAGAAACAGCGCGACGCCCAGAAGGACGTAGACGAATCCGACGACGATCCGGCGCGGATTGGGAAGGGGCTTGCGGATGGCCAGAAGCTGGAAGAGCACCAGCATGGTAACGATCGGGCTGACCGCGCGCAGGGTCTCCAGCAGCGCGGACCCGAGTTCGTGCAGCCATTCGTTCATAAGATCATTCCGTATCCCATGACGAAGATCATGGGCATCAAGGAAGCGAAGGCGATCAGCCCGAAGCCGTCGATCATGGGATTGCGGCCTTGTATGGAAGACGAAAGCCCCACGCCCAGCGCCGTAACCAGGGGCACGGTGATGGTCGAGGTGGTGACGCCGCCGGAGTCGTAGGCAATGCCGATGATTTCGCGCGGCGCGAAGACGGTCATGACCACGACGCCGATGTAGCCGGCGATGATGACGTAGGGAAGCGGCCAGCCGCGCACGATGCGGATCACGCCGACCACCACGGCGAATCCCACCGACAGCGCGACGGCGATGCGGAGACCCAGGGCATAGGATTTTCGCGATTCGTCCGAAGCGGCGATGACGCCGCCTTCCTCGGCGATGCGCGCCGCTTCGTCGGCAACCGCGATGAGCGCGGGTTCGGCCACGGTGGTTCCGAAACCGAGAGCGAAGGCAAACACCAGCAGCCAAAGCATGCTGCCCTTGCGGGCGAAGGCATGGGCCATGCTTTCGCCGAGCGGGAACAGGCCCAGGTTCAAGCCCTGGACGAACAGGGTCAGGCCCAGCACGACCAGAAACATTCCCCAGACGAACCGGCCGGCCTCGGGAATGGGCTGCTGGATCACCAGGATTTGAAAGAAAAGAATGACCGTCACAACCGGCGCCAGATCCAGCATGCTGGCGAGCAACTGCCGCAAGAAGCGGTTATGCCGGATATAGGCGGACAGACGGGATTTCAGCCACATGACCACGATCTTATTGGATATGAGTGTAGAGTTCCGATTCGGCGCAACCGTCCTTCCGACGGCTCTCCGCGCCGGACGCGCGAAAAACCGTGCCTCTCGACGGGACGGCTCGATCCAATAGTCTGCTATTTCGGTTGCGTTATTCAAGTCGCGTGTCACAAGAATAAGCCAGGCGCGTACCTCGAACGGGGCTGGGCTTTCGCTCATAGCGGTCCTTTGCATTTCAACGTCGGGAAAACACGCCATGGAGTACCCCGTACACGGATTCTTTCTCGATCTTCTGATCGTTCTTCTGAGCGCGCGGGCGTTCGCCGAACTGGCGGCGCTGGCGCGGGTGCCGCCGGTGGTCGGAGAACTCTTGGCCGGAGTGGTTCTCGGACCCACGGCGCTGGGTTGGATCGAACCGAACCAGACCATCCGCATGCTGGCGGAAATCGGCATCATTCTGCTGCTGTTCGAGGCGGGCCTCGAAACCGACGTTCGCCAGCTGGCCCGAGCCGGCTTCAAAGCCTCGATCGTGGCGGTCAGCGGCTTCGTTCTTCCGTTCGCATTCGGCTTTGCCGTGAGCCATCTGCTTTTCCAGCGTCCGCTGCTCGAATCCCTTTTTATCGGCGGAACGCTGACCGCAACCAGTATCGGCATTACCATACGGGTATTGACCGACCTGCGCCAGAGGCACTCCCACGAGGCTCAACTGGTGCTGGGGGCCGCGGTGATCGACGACATTCTGGGCGTGGTGCTGCTCGCCATTCTGTACGAGTTTTCCATCGGCGGCGGCATCGGTTACATGAATGCCGGCCGGGTGCTGCTGTTCATCGCGGTATTTTTCCTGCTGGCCCCGATCTGCGCCAGGCTCATATCGCTGGTGATCCGGCGTTTCGACCAAGTCAGCCAGATGCCGGGGCTGATCCCGACGACCGTCGTGTCCCTGGTTCTTTTCTTCGCCTGGCTGTCCCACAAGATCGGCGCTCCCGAGCTCTTGGGTGGATTCGCGGCGGGGCTCGCCCTGTCCCGCCGGTTTTTTCTGCCGTTAGGCCTGGCCGTGCATGCCGGTTCCGATTTCGCCGAGCGTATCGACAGCCAGATGCGCCCCATCATTTATCTGTTCGTGCCGATTTTTTTCGTGATGGTAGGGCTATCGCTGAATCTCCGGACCGTCGATTGGGCTTCGCCCTTTATCTGGGTGTTTTCTCTGTCCCTGGTCGTCGCCGCGCTGGCGGGCAAGCTGCTCGGCGCATTCTTCATCGGCGAGCGCTGGGTCACGCGGTTCGCGGTGGGCCTTGCGATGATTCCGCGCGGCGAAGTGGGTCTCATCTTTGCCGAGCTGGGGCGGACGTCGAACATCTTGAGCAACGAAATTTATGCCGCGTTGATCATCGTCATCGCCTTCACGACCATCGCCGCGCCGCTGCTGCTGAAAGGCTATTACCACCGGCTCGGGTGGCGGCTCGTGGCCGAACCGCTTCACAAGCGGTAAATTCCGTCCATGGCCTTCAGCCGAGGGGCCTCGAAACAGGCCCCTCGCCTTCGGCGGCCGCCGCGCCGGCATGGAGCGACAGCCATTTCAGGATGTCTTCGCGCCGGATCAACCCCAGGAGCGTGCCGTTCTTGACGACCGGCAACTGATTCACGTTGCGCCTGCCGAAAAGATTGAGCGCTTCGGAAGCGTCCCGGTCGGGGGAGACGGTTACCAGTTCGCTCACCGGCGTCATGATGTCGCGGACGGTCGTGGCGCGCCACTCGCTGCGAGGGCTTTTCGGCAGATCGCTGAGGCAGATCATGCCGACGAAGCGGCCGCGCTCCTCGACCGGAAAAGCGCGTTGTCCGCTCGGCATCAGGTAGTCGTCCACCAGTTCCTGGAGCGTCAACCGCGGCTCCACCCGTTCGAATCGGGTGTGCATGAGGCGCATGACGGGCACGTCTTCGAGCCATTGGTGAATGAGCAACTGGCGGTAGCTCATGACCGCCGCATTGTTGAGAAACCAGCCGATCAGAGCGATCCACAAGCCGTTGATGAAACCGGCTCCGAAGAAGGGCACACGCAACCCCAGGATCATGAGAAAGCCCGACGCCATCAGCACCCAGGCAAACCCTTGCCCGACGGCGGCGGCCCGGCGCGTGGCGGTCAGCAGGTCGCCGGTCGCGCCCCACAGCGCGGCGCGGAGAATCCGCCCGCCGTCGAGCGGAAAGCCGGGAACCAGATTGAACAGGCCGAGAATGATGTTGATGGGGCCGAGCCACATGAGCAGGCTGACCGTCGGACCCAAAGCCGCAAACGACTGTTGCGGGTTATCGGGATCGATCTCGATGGAGCCGATGACGAGCTTGGCCAGTCCGAGAAAAACGAATCCGAGGACGAGACTGGTGATCGGCCCGACCGCCGCCATATATAGCTCCGCCCGCCAGGACGGCGGTTCTTTCTCCATGTGCGCCATGCCGCCGAACATGAACAAGGTGATGCGCGGAATCGGAATGCCGTTGGCGCGCCCCACCACGGCGTGGGAAAGTTCGTGCAGGAGCACCGAGCCGAAGAACAGCAATGCCGCGGCGATGGCGGTCCCCCAGATCAGCAGCGGACCCCAGTCCGGGTGCCACGCCGGGAACAGGCCGAGCCCGAGGCTCAAGGTGATGAGCGAGAAGATGATCAGCAGGCTCCAGTCGATCAAGACTTCGATGCCCGCAACGCGCCCAAGGCGCAAAGCCGTTCGTGCTCCCATGGCGGTTCTCCATCCGACGGGGCTGGCCGGCCCATCGGCAGTCCGGGTTTAAGTGTTCAAAATCGCTCGCGGATGTTCTTCATCGACTGTTTGACCATTGCAGGCGGCAAAGCATCCGAAAATACCGATCTCATCCCGATTGGGCGGAAGATTTCGCAGCCGGTGTCTCGCGGACGCCGGGTTCTCGCCGAACGGCGTCCGACCAGTCGATTTGCTCGCGAATGCTGGTTCCGCACGAGATGACGAATTGCATGCCTTCCTCCACGGTCCAGTCGGTGGGCGTTACCTGGGAAAGCGGCACGATCTCCATGTAGCCGGAAGTCGGATTCGGGGCCGTGGGCATGTAAACCACCGCCAGTTCCTCGCCGGTGTCGGCGTCCCGGACAATGCGGGTCACGAAGGCCACGGCCCGCATTTTCTCCGTGGGATAGCTGATCAGCACCACTCGCTGGATCTGTTCCGGTTGCGCCTGAAAGGCCAGCAGCAGACGCTTGGTGGAGCCGTAGATGGCTTTTAACACCGGGATTCTTTCCAGCAGCAGCTCGAACCCGATCAGCACCTGCCGCCCGACCACCCGGCTCGTCAGCCAGCCGAGCATGAAGAGCAAAACCAGGGTGATCAGCAAGGCGATCGCCGAATCGATCCAGCCGCCGGTCATCCAGTCCGCCAGCTTGGGAGAAAATGCGGAAATGGCTCTGTATAAAGCCGGTATCCACGGTCTGCCGAAGGCGATCAGCTTGGCGAGGATGAAGTCGAAGACCAGCCAGGTCAGCAGAATGGGGGTAAGGACGACGAGTCCCGCGAGAATATTTCTCTGTATGTGGTTGACGAAAGATCGGCGCCGTTTGCTCTCCATAAAAAATACGGACAAGCGTTTTGCGAAGTCGTTGCGTGGACGGATTTTTTGACATCTCCCCACGCCCGGAAATCCCGCCCGTCGCTAAAACGGCCTTGAATCTCCCCGCGTCCCCGTTCCGGAAGGGGCCTGCGGCAATCCGTCCATAAGAAAATCATCGAATGATTATCCTAATCCTCCCGTTCCAGGCGTATCATTTTGGAAACGGCGCTTGGAGGCGTTCGGATGCCGTTTCCAGGAGCGGAGCGCCGATCGGCGGGATAGCGCGATCGTTCGGTTTTCACGAGAGATTTATTTCCATCCCAGGCGCTGGCCGTCCGCGGGGGCAGGGCTTCGAAGAAGCGGCTCGCGCGCCTGCGAAGACAGAGTCCAGGAGAGTTTATGCAAGGTCCAGTCGATCGTTCGCGCCGCCGTTTTATCTTGCGGACCGGCGTCGGTTTATTAGCCGCAGCGGGTATGCCGGCATGGGTGCGCGCCATGGAAATGCAGGGCATGGCCAAATTGGCTCCCAACCGGGCGTCTCCCGGCTTCAGGCCCGACGTCGAACTCGAATTGGCCGCCCGCCAAGGCGCGGTGTCCATCCTGCCGGGCGAAGCCACCCGCGTGCAGCACTACGCGGCCAGGTTGGCGAGCGGTCCGAAGGAGACCCTGGCCGATCTGCCCGGAAGCTACCTCGGGCCGATCATCCGGCTGCAAAAAGGCCAGAAGGTCCGCATCCGTTTCCGCAACGAGCTGATGGAGCCGACCATCACCCATTGGCACGGGCTGCACGTGCCGGCGCAAATGGACGGCCATCCGATGTACGCCATCGATCCCGGCGAGACCTTCGTCCATGAATTCGAAGTGCTCAACCGCGCGGGCCTCAACATCTACCATCCGCATCCGCACGAAATCACCGCGAAGCAGGTTTACTACGGTCTTGCCGGCGGACTGATCGTGAACGACGAGGAGGAGGCGCGGCTCGAATTGCCATCCGGCGAGTACGAGATTCCCATCGTTCTCCAGGACCGCCGGTTCAACGCCCAGAACCAGTTGATTTACGGTCCGCACATGCACGACCGGATGATGGGGTTCTACGGCGACCGCATCCTGGTCAACGGCCGCCCGAACGCCGAGTTCGAGGTGGCCAGCCGCGCGTACCGCCTCCGCTTCCTCAACGGCTCCAACGCCCGCATTTACAAGCTGGGCTGGAGCGACGGCACGCCCTTGACCGTGATCGGGGTCGACGGCGGCCTGCTGGAGTCTCCGGAAACCTTCCCCTATGCAATGCTGGCGCCCGGCGAGCGTCTCGATATCTGGGCCGATTTCAGCGGCCGGCCCAAAGGCGCCGAGTTGACCCTGCGCAGCCTGCCGTTCTCCGGCGCGCTGCCGGGAATGGCGGGGCACATGATGGGAGGAATGGGCATGATGGGCGCCATGGCCTTGCCGGTCGGCGGCGATTATCCCCTCTTCACGATCCGGGTCACCCGCGAAACGAGCGACAGTCCGAAGCTGCCGAGCCGTCTGTCGAAGATCGGCCGGTACACCCTGGGCGACGTCGCCAACCCGGACAAGCCCGTGCCCATCGCGATTTCCGGCGGCCCCATGGCGATGCGGCTCAACGGCCGGTCCTATGCCTTCAACGACGTCCAGCCCGGCGAGCGCATTCCGGTCGACACCGTGCAGCTCCTGGAAATTTTCCATGCCCATGGCGGCGGTCACGGCGGACATTCCATGGGCGGCATGGGGCATGGAATGGGCCACGGCATGAGAGGTCGCATGATGGGCATGATGGGCGGCGGCCACGGAAGCGAGAGTCCGCAAGAAGGGCCGGGCATGGGGATGATGTTCTCCATGGCCCACCCCATCCATTTGCACGGCCAGCAGTTCCAGATCATCAGCCGCACCGTGGCCGCCGACAGAGCCGGCGATTATGCAACGGTGAAGGACGGTCTGGTTACCGGCGGCTGGAAGGATACCGTGCTGGTCATGCCCGGCGAGCGCGTGCGCATTATCAAGCCGTTCCGGAATTTCAAGGGCGTCTTCATGTATCACTGCCACAACCTCGAACACGAGGACATGGGCATGATGCGGGATTTCCTGATCGAGTAGTCTATTCGAACCCGCTCGCTGTAGGGGGCGGAGCGTTTTCATTTCGTGTCGGGGGCGAATTCATTCGCCCCTGCGCCATAAAGTCGAATCGAAAATGCTCTTGGCGCGCATCGCACGGAGCCGGCAAAGTTCGTGTGGTGTTTTCGCGCACCGGTTAGGGAAAGTTTGGACAATGCCCCTCGCCCCACACAAGAAATATGACCCGGAACCTTGTTTTCGGCCATTTTCCAGGTGGGCAATCGTTGGCCGACCCCTGTGTTGTTCTAGCCGATACCCGGCCGTTTTCCGTCGACTTCGATCAACCGGTCCAGCCGTATCGTCAATCCGCTCTTCAGCTTCAAAAATTCCTCCCTGTTCCTGGCGTAAATGTCCTCGATGCGATCCTCGACGGTAACGGGATCGCCGGCGTCGTCCCGGTAAACGATCTCGCACGTCCGCCGCTTTACCGCGAGCGCTTCCAGTTCGTCGTGGAAATCGCAGCGGATGGGTTCGTAGTCTTCGGTCATGGGCTTAGGTTCCTCGCTCCGATGCTCATCTTCCACGGGAAATGCGAACGAGGGGGGCGGAGTTCTCATTGGCCGTCGCCTGCTCTGAAGGCTTTGTAGAAAAACCACCCGGAAAGCGCCGCGAACGACACGGCGGCTACGAAGCATGCCCAGGCAGGCGGGGCGAAGGGGCCGAAGTTTACCGGCCAGCCGGCGAACGGCGGGACCGCGAAAAGGGCGGCCATGACGGCGAAAACGCCTCCGCCGAGGCGCAGCGTGCCGCCGGCGCCGGGTTCCGCGAGGTCCGGAACGGAATCGTCCGCTTCCGCCCGCGGGTTGTCCGATTCGGCTTGCTTGAGCTTGAGCGCCTTCTTGCGCGCCTTGTCCCGTTCCCTGGCCTTGGCGCTCTGCTGTTTCTTGTAAAGCTCGATGCCCTTGGCGATTCCTTGCGCGATCAGCTTGGTTTGTTCCTTGGTCTGTCCCGGCTTTTGGATGCTCCTTGCGACTTTGAGCGCCTCTTCCTGGATGCTTTCGTTCACCTGGGCCTGAGCGGACGGTCGAGAATCGGTTTTTGACATCGCGGTTCGTGAGAATAAACTGAAAATCCGGATCGCTTCACGTTAGTCCAGGAACGGCGGTTTGACAATCGCCGAACCGATTCCGCGGGCGATGCGATCGGGCAGAGCGGCCGGCTTCGTCTGGAGGAATTGCATGAATCTCGAAAAAGTCGTCTTCGGGTTTTTTATCGTTCTCGCCGCGACGCTCAATTTCGGCTTTTTCGTCGGCGAAATCGACAGGCCTCATCTTCATCACGTGTCCGAACTGTTCGCCGCGATCGTGGTGAACCTGGTCGCCACGGTGCTCAAGTTCGGCGACCGCACTCAGATCGGCGCGATTCATCTGGCCACCAGCCTGGTGGCCGATCTTCAGCTGATCGCCGCGGCGGTGTCGTGGGCCTACGCGGTTTACATGTCGGCCGAGGGTCTGACGCCGGGCGCGATGGCTAGCGTGGTTTCGCTATCCGGCGGCGCGCTGCTCGCGAACCTCGTTTCGGTGACGATGCTGATCGCCGAGACCGTGATGCTGCGCCGATGAATCCCGGACCCGCCAATACCGCCTTTTTCGTGGCGCTCCGTCACATGCGGGCGCCGCTGATCTTCCTGATCGCGATCTTTGCGGTTTCGGTGGGCGGGCTGGTGCTGATTCCCGGCGTCGACGCACAGGGGAATCCCTGGAGGATGGATTTTTTCCATGCGCTCTATTTCATCAGTTATACGGCGACCACCATCGGCTTCGGCGAAATTCCCCATCCTTTCACCGACGCCCAGCGGCTTTGGGTGATTTTTTGCATTTTCCTGTCCGTCGTCGGCTGGGCTTACGCCATCAGCAAGCTGTTCGCCGTGATCCAGGAGCGCGGTTTCAAGCAGGCGCTGACCGGGCAACGCTTCGAGCATGCGGTAAAGAGGCTGGGCGAGCCGTTCTACCTGATTTGCGGTTACGGCGAGACCGGCCAGTTGCTGGCCCGTTCGCTGGATCATCTGAATATCCGGTTCGTGGCGATCGACATCGATCCCGATCGGATCGACGAGCTCGATTTGCAGGATTATCTGTTCGATGCGCCGGGCCTGGTCGGGGATGCCCGGCTGCCGAACAATCTCGTCATGGCCGGGTTGACCCACCCGAGCTGCGTCGGCGTCATCGCCCTGACCAACGACAACGCCGCCAATCTCGCCGTAGCCATCGCGGTGCGTTTGTTAAACCCGGCCATTCCGGCATTGTGCCGGGCGACGACGCCGGATGCGGCCGCCAACATGGCTTCGTTCGGCACGCGGCACATCATCGATCCGTTCGAGAAATTCGGCGAATACCTGGCGCTGGCGATCCGGTCTCCCGGTTCCTACCGCCTGCTGGAGTGGCTGACCGGGCTGCCGGGCGCGGAACTGGTCGCCGAGCGGCAGCCGTCGCGCGGGAACTGGCTGGTGTGCGGCTACGGACGCTTCGGGCAGGCGATCGTTCGCCATGTCGAACGCGAAAACCTGGACGTGACTCTGATCGATCCGAGGCCGCCGGATCGCGCCACCCGGTTGCGCTGGATCGTCGGCGAGGGCACCCGGGCGGAGACGCTCCGCGAGGCGGGAATCGACAAGGCGGTGGGCATCGTCGCCGGCACCGACGACGATATCAACAACTTGTCGATCGTGGTCACGGCGCGCGAGCTCAACCCCCATTTGTTCGTGGTGCTTCGGCAAAATTTGCAGGCGAACCGCGAGCTGTTCCAGGCGTTCGATTCCGATTTCACGGTCGTGCCGAGCGAGATCATCGCGCACGAGTGCCTGGCGATCCTGACGACGCCGCTGCTGTCGCGTTTTCTCGATATCGTCAAGCGCAAGGACGATGCCTGGGCGGACAACGTCATCGCCCGCATTTCCGCCGTGACCGGGACGCGGGTGCCCGCCGTCTGGAGCGTGAACGTCGATTCCCGGCAGGCTCCGGCCGTCGTCGAGACGATCCGCCGTTCGGCGATCGGCCTGGACAGCTTGGTGCGCGATCCCGGCGATCGGAACCGGCCGATGCCCTGCGTTCCGCTGATGGTGGTCCGGGGCGGCGAGGACATCGAGAGCCCGGCCGGCGATCTCATGCTGCGCGAGGGTGACAGCATCCTGTTCGCAGGGCTCTCTTCGGTCATCCCGGACCAGCGGTCGGTTCTCCGCAATCTCAATGTCCTGAATTATGTTTTGTTCGGCACGGAGGTCGCCCATGGCTGGGTGTGGCGAAAGCTGACCGGCGCCAGGGCGGGGCTCTGAGGGGATCGTGCGCTGGACGGCCGGTTTGCCGCTGTGACAGACTTTTCCGCTCGACGACCTGCAAGAAGGCACACCGATGACCATCGACACCGACAAGCTGCGCCAATCCATCGACGAATTCTGGGATAGCGAAATCCTGCCGACGCTCGTCGATTACATCAAGATCCCCAATCTCTCGGTCGCGTTCGACGCCGACTGGCAGGCGAACGGCCACATGGAACGGGCGCGCCGGCTGGCGGTGGACTGGCTGCGCGCGCACTCCATTCCGGGCTGGACCCTGCACGATCTCGGCATTCCCGGCCGGACGCCGCTGTTGCTCTTGGAGATTCCGGGCGATCTGGATAAAACCGTGCTGATTTACGGCCATCTGGACAAGCAGCCGGAAATGGAGGGGTGGAACGAAGGCTTCGGTCCGTGGACGCCGGTGCTCAAGGACGGCAAGCTGTACGGGCGGGGCGGCGCGGACGACGGCTATGCCCTGTTCGCCGCGATTGCCGCCCTGAAAGCGCTGGAAGGGCGAAAGCGCCCGCGTGTCGTGATTCTCATCGAGTTTTCGGAGGAAAGCGGTTCGCCGGATTTGCCGCCTTACCTCGAACGTTTTGCCCATCTGATCGGCCGGCCCGAGCTGGTGATCGCGCTCGATTCCGGGGCCGGCGACTACGAGCGCCTTTGGTCGACCACTTCCCTGCGCGGATTGGCGAGCGGCATCGTCGACGTCAAGGTGCTGACGGAATCCGCCCACTCCGGCATCGCCAGCGGCATCGTGCCTTCGTCCATGCGGATCATGCGGCAGTTGCTGGACCGCCTGGAAGACGCGGCGACCGGCGAAAGCCGTCTGCCGGAGCTCAAGGCCGAAATTCCCGCTCAGCGGCGGGAACAGGCGAGAGCCGCCGCGGCAATATTGGGCGGCGGCCTGCTCGAAAGCTTCAGCGCCGTGCCGGGCCTCGGCCCGGTGAGCGACGATCCGGCCGAACTGCTGCTGAACAATACTTGGCGGCCGACGCTTTCGGTGGTCGGGCAGGACGGCATGCCGCCGCTGAAATCGGCCGGCAACGTGCTGCGCGCCCATACCGCCTTCAAGCTGTCGTTCCGCCTGCCGCCGACGGTGGATAGCCTGAAGGCCCAGGAGATCATCCGTCGGGTGCTGACCGCCGATCCGCCTTACGGCGCCGAGATCGCCGTCGAATTCGAGCAGGCCGGAACCGGCTGGGACGCTCCCGCCCTGGCGCCTTGGCTGGAGCGGGCCACGAGCGAGGCTTCGCGAACCTTCTACGGCCACGATGCGGCTTACCTTGGGCTCGGCGGCAGCATTCCCTTCATGGGCATGCTCGGCGAGCGGTTTCCGGATGCGCAATTCCTGATTACCGGCGTCCTGGGACCCAAGAGCAACGCCCACGGGCCGAACGAGTTCCTGCATGTTCCGTACGCCAAGAAGCTGACGGCGTGCGTGGCTTACATTCTCGCCGCCTACGCGGAAACCGGAGGTTCGGTGGGCTAGGGTGCGCGAAGCGCTCCCTGGCGAAGAGCCGGGACGGCAGGCTGACCTACAAGGGCGGTAACGGCATCGGCGGTGGAATGGGGGGCAAGCCTATCGGCTCACTCTGACCGTGAATCCCAGGCTCCGCAGGTTCTCCGCCATCGTTTCGAGCCATTCCGCCGGCAAGGCCGAGAGCCTCGGCGCCTGGCTCTGCATCGAAGGCCGCGCGAGACCGTAGAGCAGTACGCCCCGGATCGGCACGTCCCGCCGCTTGAGATCCGCCAGGAAATCCAGATAGGCGCGCCGTTCCGCTTCCGAAGGCGGCGCGCCGTCGAACGCGAACAGGCAGGTTTGAATCCAGGTTGGACAAAGCCGCGCGCCGATCTCCAGATTACGGCGCACGGCTTCCGGATTGCGACTGACCTGGTTGATCCGAAGCATGCCTTCGGCCGTCGCGCTGTCCGCTTTGAACCAGACCTCGCCCCCGAGTTCGCTCCAGCGTTTCAACCCTTGCTGCACGAGGGGCTTGTGCAGCAGGCTGCCGTTGGTGATCAGCACGAGCTTGATCTTGCCGGGCAGCCCGAACTCGCCGCAAACCGCGCCGATCAGTTCGACGATCCGGTCGAAGGTTTTGCAACCGGTCGGTTCGCCGTTTCCGGAAATGGCGATGTCTTTGATGGCGCGCTGTTCGTCCGGTATCCGGTACCGGTCGTAGAAGTCGCCCTGCAAGACATCGTTCAAGAGTCCGCGCAGTTCGTCCCGCAACCGGTCTTCATCGATGCCGGGAGCCGCTCCGCGGGCGAGATTCGGCACTTGGCAATAGACGCAGCGCCAGTTGCAGGCATTGTTGGGGTTGAGATTGATGCCGATGGACAGCCCGCCGGAACGGCGGGAAATCACCGGGTAGACATAGGCGAGGCCGGCGCTGTCGCGGCTGTGGTTCGTGGTCGTGAGCGGGCGCATGGAGTCGGCGTTTGGTTAAGGTTCGGGCGTAATGCGTTGAAGTTTCCTGAAATACTTTATTGCTCGAAATGGCTGTAACGCTACGAGATATCGTCTTGCCGCCATTGGCTTTTTTCGTTCGGTATCCGGTTCGCGGGCCGAGGCTCTCGGGCAAGGGATCGGCCGGTTCGTGGGCGCCATTACGCAGCCTGTCCTTCGGTCGCGTTCAATCGCCCGGTGTTGCCCGAAAGTCCGAGAAATAAAGCAGAATCAGTCATGTGGCGCTTTCCCGAGGATGGATGTTATCGAATTTTTTCGACTTGCGGGGCATGGGCGGCGTTCAACCGGATTCGGTTCCATCCGCCGGTTCGGTGGAGCTGTGCAACGCGAAAAAAACAGGGAAGGCGGACTTCGAAAATCAAGAGTCGCGTCCGGTCCGCTTCGTCCCGACGATCCGCCGCATCAAGGCCGCCGATGCCCAAATGATAGCGTCTCGATAAGATTGATTGACTGAAAATGGTGCAAACTTTAGCCTATTTGAAATTCCCGCAGATAGTCCTCCATGAGCAGTTTCCAGCAGTTTTTCTCCTCAAAGCGCCGTCCTCAAATCAGTTGCGAATCTTGCAGTCTCGGCAAACTCTGCATCCCGCAGGGTCTCAGCGAGCAAGAAGTGGAGCTGGTCAGCAGTATCGTGAAAATCCATCGCACGCTCGCCAAAGGCGATCATCTCTACCACAGCGGCGAGTGGTTCCACCGCTTCCTGGCGCTGAAGTCCGGGACGGTCAAGCTGGTTACCCTGGACGGCGCGGGCAACGAGTACATCGTCGATTTCGTGATGCCGGGCGAACTGTTGGGGTTCGACGGACTCAGCGAGGAACGCTACACCTGTTCCGCGGTCGCCCTGGAAACCGTCAGCTACTGCGAGCTGCCGCCTCATCAGCTGGAACGGCTGGGACGGGAAATCCCAAAGCTTTCGCAGATCCTGCTGCAACTTTCCGGAAGCCAATTCCAACTGGGCATTCAGCGGGTCATTCTCAGCCGCCGCCAGGCCGACGAGCGTCTGGCGGCGTTTCTTGCGCACCTCTCCGAGCGTCACCGGAAGCGGGGATTCTCGCCGACGGAATTTCGTCTCGCCATGACCCGGCAGGAAATCGGAAATTATCTCGGTCTCGCACCGGAAACCGTGAGCCGTTTGGTGAGTCAGTTCGAGGCGAGCGGGCTGATCCAGGTGCAAGGCAAGATGGTGCGCATCCTCGACATGGACGGTTTGCTGCGATTCTGCCCGGAGTAATTTCCGGCGTTCTCCTCCTTTCCCCGCAAAAACTGATCTGTATCAGTTTTGAGCCGTACGGCGGCTGATCCAAGACAAAATAGCCGCCAGCCCCTTTCCCTATGATTTCCCCCACGGCCGGACCTCTATCAGGTCGCGCCGTTGCAACGACCGCGAACTGCTCGCAGTTCGTTCGACAAGAAGTAAAAATCCTATCAGTTCTAATAATTTAGGAGAACGCACGATGGCTACAAGCGATTTCGAAATGCAACAAGAGGTAAATGCGGGCCCCGCATTGGGCTCGAAAGATAGCGACGCACCGCTGCTCAACCTGCGCAACCTTTTTGGTGGCGTCGCACTGTACTGCGTCTTCTATGGCTGGGTACGCTGGTATGAAGGCGTGTACGGCTGGGCGGCCGGTCTGGACTCGTTTTCGCCGGAATTCGAAACGTACTGGATGAACTTCCTGTACACCCAGATCGTGATCGAAGTCGTTGTGGCATCCGTTTTGTGGGGGTATATCTGGAAAACCCGCGACCGGAATCTCGCCGCTGTAACGCCGCGCGAGAATCTCCGCCGCAACATGACCCATCTGGTTTGGCTGTGTCTGTACGCTACGGCTGTGTACTTCGGCGGAAGCTACTTCACCGAACAGGATGCCACCTGGCATCAGACCGTGGTGCGCGATACCGACTTTACGCCCAGCCACATCATTGAGTTCTACCTGTCCTATCCGATTTACATCATCACTGGTTTCGCGTCGTTCCTCTATGCGAAAACCCGTCTGCCGTACTTCAGCGTGGGCATTTCTCTTCCGTACATCGTCTTCACCGTTGGTCCGTTCATGATTCTGCCGAACGTCGGCCTGAACGAGTGGGGTCACACCTTCTGGTTTATGGAAGAGTTGTTCGTTGCTCCGCTGCACTACGGCTTCGTCGTATTCGGCTGGTTCGCACTGGCTATCTTCGGCGTGATCTTGCAGCTCATGGATTGCGCTAAGCACCTGATGGGCAAAGAAGTATGCGCTGCAATCGATAGCGGCTTGTTGAAGCTCTAACGAACCTTTTAAGTTCGTACTTCAATAAGATGAGCGAGGCGGTTTTGCACAGCCGTGCAAAACCGCCATTTTTATTCCAACGTTTCTAACATTTCGCCTTCGGCGGTTTAGCCGCTCTTTGGATCGCTAGCCGGCATCCATGTCGGGCTCTCCGGTTCGCTGCCCCAATTTTTCGCATCACGCTATCTCACCACTCGGGAGCGGCCGGCTTGAATTCTTACCCCGTGAAACCCATACAGAATTTGGCGAAGGCGGGTTGAATCGCCTACGCATGGTGTTCTGATGCGAGGGGGGCCGGATGCAAATCTTAAATCGGTGGAAAGCGACGAAGGAGGAATGGGCAATCCTTTCCTATTATCAGCGCTTCGAAAGTTTGGTTGCGCTTGCTCTGACCATCGTCATCGGATTGACGATCATGGTGGCGCTGTATCAGCTCACGAGCAGCGTGATATCGGATCTGGTGCGCGGAGTGCTCGATCCGTTCGATCCCGGCGCGTTTCAGAAGATTTTCGGCGAAATCATGACGCTGTTGATCGCATTGGAATTCAATCATACCCTCCAGTATGTCGTCAGGAGGGAACAGAGCATCGTTCAGACGAAAGTGGTCGTGCTCATTGCCCTTTTGGCTATCGTCCGCAAGTTCATTATTTTGGATATCCAGGAGATGAGCGCCGAGCATTTGCTGGCTTTTGCCGCGATTACCCTGGTTTTGGGCATAACGTACTGGCTGATACGCGAGCCGACTTAGCGCGGATGGAGAAAAGGAAAGCGTCTTTCCGTTTTACGGGGCGCTAAGCACCAGGATAGGCCAGTAGGTGTCGGTAGGATAGCAATGCCAAACGAGGGACTCCTCTTTGAACTTGGCGAAAAGCTGTTCCTCGGCGTATACGACGCCGTCGGCGCATGAAACATAAGCAAACGGTCCGAACCACTCCGACGATTCGCCCGCGCCGTTCTCAAACGAGATTCGTACCGGCTCTTTGCAATCGTACCGTGTAAAGTGCCGACCCTGGGTTTCCCAGAAATGATTGCGATAAGCGGCGACGATGTTTCCTTGCGGGCCTTGATGAATGAAGTTGCCGCCGATGCGGAACCACGGCGCGGGTCCGATCTGTTCGGCCCGACCTCCCACGCCGCTGTCGAATATCAATCGAATCATAAATCTTCTTCCCATGGGCTTTTTCATATAGGCATCGGAGACGGGCTGAAGTTTTCACCGCAGGCCGCGATATCGACGTATCGAAGGGCTGCCGCAGCCCTTTTGCGTCTTTGGCGGGGTAGTGAAAACCTCCAAAACCATGTTTCCAATCTACTTCCGAATGTACCGGCTTTTCGCCGGCCCGTTAGTGCCGTATTCGATTTCAGCGGCCGTTCGAGAGGCGCAGGACAGACTGCCGATATATTCGCTAATTGCTCAAGTAAAGAATTTGAGACACGACGTTTGCCGATGATGGCGGATTTTACAGAACGCCTTCGCGGCGTTCGTTAACCGCCATCCGGGTTCTTCGACCCGCTTCGCCGTGGGGTTCGTGCCCGCTTTATTATCGTTCCCGATTTCTGATAATTTATGAAATGCGAGCTTCATTCTTTCGGCCTGACCGATGCCGGCTAGGCTTGATTTTCAATGAACTCCATTCACTTGGAGTGATCTCATGAATTGACTGTGAAACCAATTAGGGATTACCCATATGAAACCAGGTGCCATAGTTAATGCAACATTCAATAACTGTCATTGTATTGCCAGAATTACTGGTGTTGGCAAAAAGTATGGAGAAACCTTCTTTCATATTATATTAATCTCGCCATGTGTAATGGACACCGGGACTATACCCGCAGGGACCAAAACCTGGGTATGGCCGGAAATGGTTACCTTGGGAGTGAATGACGCCAGTTAGATTCAATCTTTCCGGTCGGGGAGGAAAAGGGGGCGAGGGACAAAGCGACTGTCGCTCTGTCAAGAGAAGGTGGCCGTGGTGTTGCCCTCGCCGCCCGTATTCCAGCTTGTTATGTCCAACAGACGGCCGAGCGCATCGCGCGATAAATCGGTCGGGCTGCGATCGGTTGGTCATCCGGACGCCATGTGTTAGGGTGCGATCCCAGTCGTTTTCCATATCCGTTTGCCTGCGCCATGAATGACCAATCTGCCGCAACTGCACCCGTTCGACTGCGTTGGGAGAAGGAGTCCCGGTACTATGAGATTCATCTGCAACAGGACCTTTGGGGCGATTGGGTGCTGACCCGAATCTGGGGGCGTCGAGGGTCGCCCATGGGGCAGATCAAACGTGTGCCGTGCCTATCCTACGACGACGCCGCCGCGAAGCTGGCGAATGTCTGCACTCAGCGAAAGCGGCGCGGATATGATCCGGTGGCGGTATAAAATCGTTGGGAATCGCGGATCGATATCGCCCAAGCCTCACCGTATCTTTGAAACGTTGTACATAACCGAGAATCACTATGTCCGATTTTAAGAAATTTCATTGCCTGGAATGCGAGCATATCTACGATGAGGCGCAGGGCGATCCCGACAGCGGCATTGCACCGGGCACTCGCTGGGAAGACATTCCCGACGACTGGGAGTGCCCGATATGCGGAGCACCGAAAAGTTTTTTCAAATTGATGAGTTGACCGCTTTCGGGGAAAGCGCGGGATGTCCGCCCGGCGCGGAACATGAGCATGCGTCTTTTCATCTCGTCCCGGAAAAATCTAAAGAAACCAGCCCGGCAGCCGATCAAGGAAAGGCGAGACGTACTTTCTCGCCGGGAGAAACAAGATGGGACCTTATGATCGAAACTGGTATCGGGACGAGGTACGAAAGAACGGACCGGCCGGCTGCAAGCGGAACCGCCGCTCAGTTGGCCGGTATGGAACATGGACTTTGCCTGTCTTGTCGCTGTTCATGGCCTACCATTTAAGCCCGGCCTTTCAATCCAAGATCGGTGTCCTGTGGACATCCGTAAAGACAGGCTATTTCACGGGTACGCAAGACAAGGCGACTCCGCCCGCAATACCCGTCCACGACCCAAAACAAACCGCGCCAAGCCCGATCAATCTTCGACCTGGGGTAACGCCGCGGCCTTCCCAAGAGCCTTGGCTTCATCGGCAGCCGAACACCGTCCGCACGGCAATATTTGAGAAAAAAGAGAAACTGCACGGCCGCGTTCAGGCGTGAGCCGGGACGGGCGATGCCGATCGATGGCCGCATCGCCGTCATCCGGGAGTGTCTTGCAAGGAGTGCCGCTTCGCGCGGCACTCCCTTACATACCGCCGGTTGTCGGGTTACGGCGTTATCCCGATGAGCTTCCAGCCGCCGTCCGGCGAAAGATTCGCAAAGCTGGACGTTCCCACGAAGAGCGTATCCTTCGATGAAACCATCGTCCGCACGCCCATGACGGTTTGCGGGTGGCCAAAACCGTCTTTGGTCCATGGCACGGCCTTGGCGTTTCCGCTGGGGAAGACCCACAGGTCGGCGCCGGGCTCTTGACTGGAATTGCCGCTGAATCCGGCGTCGAGGGTCCCTACAGCCAGCTTGTCCTGGAAAACCGCCATGGTCCAAGTGTAAACATTGGTCGGGACGTCAAAGCCTGCCGCGCCGAAGCGGGGGGTTGCGCCGCCCAAATTGTTGTCCACCAGGTTCCAGGTATTGCCGTCGTATTTCGGCAACTGCTTTTCCCCGTACAGCAGTTGAATCTCGGGACTTCTACCGAAATTGCGGCCGCGGAAGATCGGTATGGCCCGGCTGAGGTTTTTCTGTGCCTCGTCGGGATTCTCGGGTTCGCCGTAGGTGTTCACGAAGGTATCGTAGACCGACCAGGGCGGGTTCATGTGTCCCCAATAGAGGTAACCGGCGTATGAGGCCAGGTCGCCGACCCCCTGGGTTGCGGCTATGACCTCGTCGACTTCGTAGTCCGTGACTTCCCAGACCTTGGTCCAAAAAGCGGAATGGTAGAGCCTCAGGCCTCCCGCGGGAATGGGCGGGCTCATCCAGATCCCGGCCGGCGGTCTGTCCGTTCCGAAAACGAGGCCGACCGAGCTCGACAGCGTCGACGGACGCCAGGTGGCTACGAAAAGGCGTCCCTCATGCACGGCAAGATTGACCGCATCGTTGTCTACGATGCCCACCGTCGTAAAGCTGAACGGATTGGTCCGGTTTCCCGTCCAGCGCAGGATGGCTCCGCCCCCGTCGAGCGTCTGGACGCCGGTATACAGTCCGCCCTGCGCGGACACGAATTTGCGGATGTTGCTGTATTGCGGGAAGGACCTCGATCCGAGATACCGTTTGGTTTCGGCGTCGAAGGCAAACATATTGACGCCCACCCCGATCCTTCCCGGACCGGCGAGTATCGCCACGCCATTCGCTATGCCGGCCGCTCGGAGCCCCAAGGTCTCGTTGATGAGACGATCTTTGGGCGTGACGTTGGTTTGAGCGCGGGCGTTCGTGTCGTAGATCCATACCTGCGGCGGTCTCCAGTCGCCCAGGTAAGGGCGCAGAGGCGCCGGGACGCCGGGGTACTGGCTCAATGCGCCTTCGAGGACGTTGATCGGATTGCCGGAAGGGCCGATATATTCGCAGTCCTGTAATCCGCCGCCGCCCGCGGTCGATCCTATACCCGCGATATTGGCGCCGGTCCCGATCCAGACGCTCTGTTTCCATTGGGCCAGAGCCCAGACGTAGGCCTGATTCCGCTTCGGAGTGGTGCCGTTCGGGCATGCTCCTTTTGCCGACGCGGCGATGTAAGGCATGCCGCAACCGTTCCAGCACTCGTCCGGAACCGCCTGCGCCAGGACGGTAGCGGTCTGTGCCTGGGAAACGGTTACTGCGGAATGGGATATAAGAAGAGATAAGGGAAGAACAACTCGCCAATTGCACTTAATCATGCCAATACTCCTTTTGCTAAGTGCATCTGTCCTGTTTGCATCGTTGCCGCCCGTTCCCGAGCAGCGCTCGCGTATCCATTACGCTCGGTCGCTTGGTTAAGTGTCCGCTATCATCGTTCTCATCCTGAGTTGAATTGACCGGTTGTTACGAGTTCTCGGCGTTGCGCCGAGCATTGTTATAAAGCAAACGCCGCGCCATGCTCGGATTGCCGATATAAAACAATCGCCTGCAAAAGCACGGTCGATCGGTTGTAAAAAATTTCGACACCCCGGTGTCTGCGCGGCCGGGATGTTTCTCCGGGCCGGCTTGGAGCTTTTCTTGCTTGGCTTTCGTTTACCGGAAGCGGTTGAAAAGGGAGGATGACGAAGCCGGCTTCCGGAGGATCGAAGCTTCGTTGCCGGCCGTGCCTCGAAGCAACGCGAAGCGCGCGATTGCGGCTTTCGGAACGGCGAGTCCGCCGATGAGGGAGGCCGGCAGGGAGCGAGCGGCGGCGGGATTCAGTAGCACGGACACGCCAGGCCGAACCGGATGATTTGCGCGAAGTCCCAAGCCTTCAGGCTTGCCCCGCCGACCAGCGCGCCGTCTACGCCCGCGATGCTCATGATGTCGGCGATATTGTCGGGTTTCACATTGCCGCCGTACAGGATCCTGATGGTCGAGGCGATTTGCTCGCCGTAGAGGTCCATGATGAGGTTCCTGATAAAGTCGTGAACCTCGCTGATCTGTTCGAGCTCGGCGGGCTTTGCGCCCTCGCCGACCGCCCACACCGGCTCGTAGGCGATCACCACCTCGCTCGCGGTTCTCGGCGAAACGACCTCGAACGCCATCCTTAACTGCCGGTCCAGCAAATTGAACGTTTCATGGGCCTCCCTGGCTTCCTTGTTTTCGCCGACGCAGAGAATCACCTGGAGCCCGTGAGCCAAGGCGGCCTGAACCTTTTTCTGTATGACTTCGTCGCTTTCTCCGGCCCGTTCGATGATCTCTTCTCTCAAAAACTGCTGTAGTCCCATCAGGACGTGCTGATTCTCTTCGGAAGCCAGGTGTTCGAGGGCCGCGAGCACCTGCCGGTCCGCGTTCTCTCGTGCCTTGAGCTGCTCCAGCTCCTGGAGGAGAAAGCTTCTCGACAGCCGTTTGGCGATGTTGGGTCCGAACCCGAAATATTTTCCGAGGTTGGTCCGGCGATCCGAATGGCCGATGATAACGCGGTCGACGCCAATCGATGCGAGCATTTCGGCCGAGATTTCTCCCGTAAACGCCCCCTTGGATTCGAAGAACGTATCCTGCGCCAGCAGGAACACGTTTCTTCCGAGGCCGTATTCCGTCCGGAGGAAATCCGGCTTGACGTAATCGGCGAGCGTGGAGAGCCCGGTGAACGGAGGAGCCAAGCCGATATCGACGTCCTTTATGTTCTTGCAAAGATCGAAAATTCTTGCGGCGAGCGCGACTCCCGATCTCGGAATCACGTTCATTTTCCAATTGCCGGCCAGGAGTGGCCTGATCGCTCCGGGGTCCCCGACTTCGGTTTCGATCTTATGCCATTGATTGGCCGTTCTTTGGCGATAATAATTCCGATATACGCTTGCCGTTTTCATGGTTTGTTTTTTCCTTTCGATCGAGTATCCCGGCTTTATCCGCCGTCCGCTTGACGAAACGCCGTTCCACGATCTGACATGGGGATTGCGGCTACATAATCCTAGAAACGGCAGTTGACCGCTTCGCTACACCGGAAAAGCCCTTTGAGTCTTGACGGTTTCGCTTTTATCCGCTTCACCCTTTAGGTGAGGCCGCTACGCACACTCGGATGCGTCCAACTGCCGTTTCTAGGATAATACAACTCCGCCGGCGTCCGGCTCCATTCGCATGATCTACGCCGGGCTTATTTCCAAGCATCGTCTTTCCTCTTTTCGGAAGTTATCCACTGTCAAGACTTGACATTTTCGTTCGGTGTCAGCCTTCGCCTACAAGCTTCTCGTAAGTGCTTGATCGCACGTCTTCTGTCGAAGAAGGTGCGAAATATCAAAAAGATAGATCAAAAACCTTCGGCGGTGAACCGAGCTGTGAAGAACTTGGCCAGATTAACGCAAAGGCTTAAGCCGCCGATGCGGAGAGGCGCTATCCACGGACTTATCCACAGGGTTGTCCACGGAAATTGTGGATGGGGAGAACCCCGGATCGGGGCCTCTCCGGCGGTGGTCGACGAGGCGCTCCGATCCGGGAGAAGAAAGCCTCCTCATGAAATCACTTCAACGCGAGCATTCCGCAGAAGTTATACCAGCGGAAAAAGACGTCGCAGGCTTTGAAACCGTTTCTAAGCAGCAGTTCCCGGTTTTCTTCGAAATGATAGGGAATCAGGACGTTCTCCAAGGCTTCCCGCTTTTGGGAAATTTCAAGCTCGCTGTAGCCGTTGCGCTTTTTGAAATCGTAATGGTGCTTGATAAACAGGCGATTGATGGTCGAATTCTGGCTGAGCACTTTTTCCACCAGGATGAGGCAGCCGCCGTCGTTCAGTCCATGGGCGATGCCTGAAATGATCCCATCCCGGTTGAGCGGACGGACGAATTGCAGCGTCAGGTTCATGATTACCACCGAGGCATTCAGGATGGGAACGCCTTCGTCCAGGTTGAGGCAAATCAGCTCGTGCGGGCGCGAAAAGCCGTAATCCGCGAGCTTTCTTCGAGCCTTTTCGAGCATTTCCGGCGAGGAGTCCACTCCGATGAAGGTCACATCGGCCGGAACGGCCGGGTCGAGCCCGATGAAGGTCGTGCCTGTCGAGCAGCCTAGGTCGTAGAGACGGGTCCCCGGAACGGCGAAGTCTCCCGCGATTTCTCCCATCATGCGCTGAATCTCGGCGTAAAAGGGAACGGAGCGATCCAGCATATCGTCGAAAACCTCGGCGGTATCCTTGCCGAAATCGAAATCGGTCACGATGGAACGCTTGTCTTTAAACAATTGGTCTTTGCCCATCATTCGCTGCGAGACATGGAGCGAGTGAGCGAGCGAGTCGAGTAGTCCCCGGAAGTCCGAGCGCCGGGTGTGAGGCCGAAGGTCGACGCGATAGCGGCGGTCGTAGGTCTCACACAAGGCATCGCGACCGGGCGTCGAGTCATCTGCGAGCGGTGTCCGGACCCCTTGTTGGGTCCGGACCAGACGAGCGGGGAAGGTCGCGATTAAAGCGACGTTTGCGATTGGGTCGACCGGGGCGCCGAAGGCAATCACTCGTCGCCAATTTTTTGCTCCTTTGGGTGACTGGGAGGTCCCAAAAGGTTTCGCAAAAAATGGCGACGCAATCGTTCGAATGGCTCCTTTCGCAAATCGATCCGGCGATCCGAGACCGTTTGGAAGGGCGTGGCGGCGGGCGCGGATCGCGAGCAGCACGATCAGAACGCTCATCCAGGCTGCCGAGAGATAACCGGTCATTCCATCGTAAGACCCCGCCAGAAACGACCAGTATCCGCCCGCGACGCCGTTGGTGGCCGCTTTGGCGGTTTTGATGACACAGACCCAGCCGGCATGTATCCCGATGCAATACCCTAGCCCCGCCGGAAACGCCGCCCGAATGCAGGCCAGGAAGACTCCCGCGAGGAAGATCGCGAGAAAGGAGGCGGGGTCCGGCGCCGGAAGATGGCTCAAGGCGTCTCCCACGATGCGAAAGCCGGTATTCCACTCGATATCGCTCGCCGCGGGCCGCAAGTCGCTGCGCAGGAAATGGAGCAGGGCAAAGTAAAAAGAACTGATGACGACGGCCGGCACGGTTCCGGCCGCTTTCCGGAGGGCGGCGAACAGAACGCCGCGAAAAATCGTTTCCTCGAGGATCGCCACGATCGATCCGACGCCGAGCGCCTTCAGCGCAATCGATCCGAGGCGGCCGGCATTCGGCCAGGCATCCCCGTCGATCTCGCGGACCCCCAGGGCCATGAGCGCCCACACATGAAAAGCGAGCATCGCGGCGCCCAGCGGAATGCCGATGGCGATCCGGCGGAGCAGTTCCGGCCAGCATCCCGTCCCGACATCGGAGCGCCGCAGGCCGAAAAACATCGCGGCAGGAACGATGCCGAGAAGGAGCAACAGATAGCCGCTACGGTTTACCAGCGTATGAAACCCGACGGCCCCGCCCGTTGCCAAAAAGATGGGGTAGGCCAACAACGCCGCGAGCGAGGCGCACAAAAGGACGATCAGAAAAGGCGCCAGCGCCGCGAAAGCAAAAGTTCTGATGGCAAGCATTGCGAAGAAATCGTTCGTCTTTCCGAGAGGATATGCGAGAAGCGTCGCGAGCGGCCCGAGACCGGGGAGGCCGGCCGCTGCCAAGGATGGGAGCGGCAACGCAGAAACCGGAGTGTACCAGGAGTCCATGAGGATTGGGCATGCCCTACCGCATCGGGAGGATGCAGCCACTTCTCGCACGCCCTCGGAGAGACCGGTCGGACAGCGCGGAATGACGAGCTTGCCGGCCGAAGATTATTGGGCTCGGGCGGACGTCCCGGAGCCGCTTCGCCGGAAAGGGCGCAAGCGACTAGGAAATTCAAGCGCTTTCGCCCGCTGCGCGTGTCGCAAAGCGCGCCGGACAGCGATCTCGATTCCCGATGGCGGTTTAGGCTCCGAGGCCGCAAACCAGTTCATTAAACCGGCCGGCGAGTTTCTTCAACTCCTGGCTAGTACACGCGATTTCCCCCGTATCGGCGACATGCCGATCCGCAACCCCCTTGATCGACGCCACATCGCAGTTGATGTCTTTTGCCGCTTCCTCCTGCTGGATGGCGGTGGTCGCGATTCGGGCGTTCATGTCGGAGACAGTGACGACCGCATGGCCGATATCGGCAAACGCTTTCCTGCCGCCTTCGGCTTTGACAACGATCTCATCGGTCAGGCGGCGGCTTTTTTCCATGGCGGAAACCACATTCCGGACACCGTTTTGCAAGTCGGCGATCATTTCCTGAATTTCGACCGTCGATTGCTGGGTACGGCCCGCAAGCGTGCGGACGTTATCGGCGACGACCGCGAAGCCGCGTCCTTGTGAGCCTGCGCGGGACGCCTCGATGGCCGCGTTGATCGCCAGCAGCCTGGTCTGGCCGGCCACGTCCCGGATTACATCGAGTACACTGCCGATCCGTTCCGCTTGCTCTTGCAATTTCCCGACCTCGTCCAAAGCGCCGGCGATCCGCCGGGCCAGTGTCTCGATTGCTTCGGTGACGGTTTCGACGATGTTGGTACCGTTTTCAACCTGAAGCGTCGTTTCTCGGGCCGCAAGCGAGGTGTCGGCGGTAATGCGGGCGATCTCCTGGATCGTGGCCGTCATTTGCTGCATGGCGGCGGCGGCCTCGCCGGTCTTTGAAAGCTGCAATCGGGTCCTGCCTTCGCTTTGGCTGCTGAGCGACGCCAAATTGTCCGCGGTCTTCGTCAGCCGGCTTACCGCCTCGTGCGCGGGCCGAACGATCATTCGCGTGGTGAAGCCGTGAAGGACGATCAGTGCTGCCAGCACGGCAATGGCCATCGCCGCCAGGCTTGCGATGACGGCGCTGCGAACGTTCCGTTCCGCTAGGCTGGTGCTCGCGAGGATGTCGTCGGCCACGTTTTCCAAAAGCTCGGTGGGCGCGCGGTCAATGCCGGCGACGGCCTTGTCGCCGGCGCTGCTGTTGAAATTGCTGTTCCTGAACGCACCCAGGCCGCGCCGATAAGCCATTCCTAATTGCTCGTGCTGGTTCAGAAATTCGGCCAGCTTGTTCTTGATCGCCGGTTCTTCCAGTTGAGCGAGCAGCTCTTTTCCGTTGTCTTGGACGGCCTTTTCGGTTTTTTCGAAGTTGTTCCAGTATTTGTCGAAGGCGGCGGAATCACGGCCACGCAGCAAGACATTTTTCCATTCCTGCACCTGCTTCTTGAATTCGATGACTTCTTTGTTAGCGGCCTGATTGTTTTTCATCGTCCGCTCCATGGCGTTATTGGCGGACCAAACGCTGGCGATGGCGAATAAGGCGGCCGCTACAATCAGCACCATGGTCAGGCCGGAAATCGTCAATATTTTGGCGCGCAGGCTGCTCATTGAAAGAATGTTCAAGTTTATGGCTCCTTTCCTGGACGTGAGTCGACAAATACTCGACGAGTAAAAAATAGTCGAAAAATATTGCGTAGGAATGTATTGCCGGAAGGAGCCGACGCTGTTTCAAATCGGATTACGCTGAATTCGAATTGGCCGAAAAAAGGAGTTTTTATGAACAAGCGGAATGTTTTTTCGTACGGTCTGGTCAGTACGGTCTTGAGCGCCTGTTGCGCTTGCTCGGGGGACAGGGCCGATGCGCCTCGCCGGGCGGAGCGCCTGAAGGTCCCGCACTCCGGGACGGTAAATCGAGCTGCGCACTACACCCGCCCGTTTGGCGCGAACGCGCCGTGGAACCTCCCGGTGGAGGGGCTGCCGCGCCATCCGCAGTCCGCCGCCCTGGCCGACCGCCTCTGGAAGTATTCGCCGAGCCGGGCCGGCAATTTCAACCTCTCCTTCAGCGGCTACACCTATCCGGTGTACTCGGCCAGCGACGCCCAGGGCACCTACCCGGTCCAGGCGCCGTCGG
>Ga0196981_1000262_pt1 | contig 28173 bp, 22 predicted proteins | sample S3_2013CmetaG_FD_155462 | JGI IMG/M metagenome (GOLD analysis project Ga0196981, IMG submission 155462) | Soil microbial communities from Anza Borrego desert, Southern California, United States - S3_20-13C | ecosystem: Environmental > Terrestrial > Soil > Desert | place: USA: California... | reverse complement strand
TTCGAGCGCGAAGCCGCCGCCGCCGCATCACTGGGGCAGGTGCACAAAGCCGTCACCCATCAGGGCGAGCACGTCGCCTGCAAGCTGCAATATCCCGACATGGTCTCCGCAGTTGAGGCGGACCTGAAGCAGCTGAAGATGATCATGGGCGTGTTCGAGAAATACGATTCGTCGATCGTCACCACGGAAATCCAGAAAGAAGTTGCCGACCGCCTGTATGAGGAACTTGATTACAAGCTCGAGGCCAAGCATGAAAACCTCTACGGCTTCATGCTGCAGGACGAGGAAAAAGTCCATGTCCCGCGTGTAATCCCCGAGCTTTGCACCGCGCGCCTGTTGACGACCACCTGGCTCGAGGGGGCGCATATCCTCGATTTCATCAAGGATAAGCCCGCACGCCGTAACGACATAGCGTATAATCTGTTCCGCGCCTGGTATGTGCCGCTCTATTATTACGGCGTCGTGCATGGCGACCCGCATCTCGGCAACTACGCGGTGCAGAAGGACAACTCGATCAACCTGCTCGATTTCGGCTGCGTGCGCGTCTTCCCGCCGCGCTTCGTCGAGGGTGTCATCACCCTTTACCGCGCCCTGCAGGCGGAAGACCGCGAGATGGCGGTCGAGGCCTACGAAAGCTGGGGCTTCAAGGGCCTGAAAAAGGAAACGATCGATGTGCTGAACGTCTGGGCCGGTTTCCTTTACGGCCCCGTGCTCGATGATAAAGTGCGCCCGATCGGCGTCGTCGAAAAGGGCGGCGTTTATGGCCGCGAGGTCGCTTCGCAGGTTCATGCCGAACTGAAAAAAATCGGCGGCATCAAGGTGCCGCGGGAATTCGTCTTTATGGACCGCGCCGCGCTCGGGCTCGGCTCCGTTTTCCTGCACCTGAAGGCGGAAGTAAACTGGCACGATGTGTTCAACGAACTTATCGAAGGCTTCGACGTCAAGCAGCTCGCCAGCCGGCAAAAGGCTGCGCTACGTAAATTCGATATTACCGCGCAACACTAACATCAGTCTTCCCAAGAACCCCATAACAGTCCATTATCTGAATGGCTTAGTCGTTGGGGGAACAATATGAAAATCGCTATCGGCAGGGAAACGGCGCAGGCGGAAAAGCGCGTCTCTGCATCGCCGGATTCAGTCCGCAAACTCGCCGGCCTCGGTGCGGAGGTCATTGTGGAGACCGGCGCAGGGAATGCGGCGTCCTATCCCGACAGCCAGTACGAAGCGGCAGGCGCGAAGATCGCGGGCGCGGACAGCGTCTACAGCGACGCCGATGTGGTGTTGCGCGTGCGCCAGCCCACGACCGACGAAGTCGGGCGCATGAAGCGCGGCGCGGTGCTGATCGGCATGCTTGCCCCTTATAACGACAAAGAATTTTTGAAGACTTACGCCGCGCAAGGCGTGAATGCGTTTTCGATGGAGCTGGTGCCGCGCATCACGCGCGCGCAAACAATGGATGTGCTGTCGTCACAGGCCAACCTCGCCGGTTATCGCGCAGTATTGGAGGCGGCGCATGAATTCGGCCGTGGCTTTCCGATGATGATGACGGCGGCGGGCACTGTGCCGGCTGCGAAAGTCTTCATCATGGGCGCAGGCGTTGCGGGATTGCAGGCGATTGCGACCGCACGCCGCCTCGGCGCTGTCGTCTCCGCGACCGATGTGCGTGCCGTTGCCAAGGAACAGGTGCAGAGCCTTGGCGCGAGCTTCGTCATGATCGAGAACGAAGAGACGAAAGCGGCAGAAACAGCGGGCGGCTACGCGAAAGAAATGAGCGAAGATTACAAGCGCCAGCAAGCGGCGCTTATCGCCGATACCATCAAGAAACAGGATATCGTCATCACCACGGCGCTGATCCCGGGCCGCAAGGCGCCGGTGCTGGTCAATGACGAGATGGTGAAATCGATGAAGCCGGGCTCGGTTATCGTTGATCTGGCGGTGGAGCAGGGCGGCAACGTCTCGCTCGCCAGATCGGGCGAGGTGGTCGATATCGGCGGGGTGAAAATCGTCGGCTATCCGAACCTGCCGAGCCGCATCGCGGTCGATGCATCCGCGCTCTACGCCCGTAACCTCGTCAACTTCCTGACCCCGCTTGTGGACAAGGAGTCCAAAAATCTCAAGATCAACTGGGAGGATGAAATCGTGAAGGCAACCGCCCTGACGAAGGACGGCGAAATCATCCACCCCAACTTCAAGGCATAAGGACCAGGCATATGTCGAACATCACCGAACAGGCGCAGCAGGTCCAGGGCACCACGCATGTGCTGAATGCGCAGATCGCCGAGCTGCTCGACCAGGTCGCGCAGAACAATGCGGCGGCGGCTGCGCTGCAGCACAGCGCGGGCACGCCATTCTTTGTCGTCGGGCTCACCGTATTCGTTCTTGCGTGCTTCGTTGGTTATTACGTCGTCTGGCGCGTCACGCCGGCGCTGCACTCGCCGCTGATGGCCGTCACCAACGCGATTTCCTCTGTCATCATCGTCGGCGCGCTGATCGCGGTCGGTCTCTCGGATAACTTCTTCTCCCAGGCGGCCGGTTTTCTCGGCGTGGTGCTGGCCTCCGTCAATATCTTCGGCGGCTTCATCGTGACGCAGCGCATGCTCGCTATGTTCTCTAAAAAGAAAAAGAAATAAGGAACGCAAACCATGTCTTTGACAGTTTCCCTGCTTGCCTACCTTGTTTCTTCCGTCTGCTGCATCATGGCGCTGCGCGGCCTGTCCGGTCCCGAAACGGCCAAGGGTGGCATGAGGTTCGGTATCGCCGGCATGGCGCTCGCGATTGTCACCACCTTGTTTATGCCGCAGATGCACAGCTTTGGCCTGATTGTCGCGGGCATTGCCATCGGCGGCGCGATAGGCGCGGTCATTGCCAAGAAGATCGAAATGACCGATCTGCCGCAGCTGGTTGCGGCATTCCACTCCCTCGTCGGCCTCGCGGCGGTCATGATCGCAGCAGCCGCTTTCGGCTCCCCCGCCGCCTATGGCATCGGCGAGCCCGGCAATATCCATGTCGGCTCGCTCATTGAAATGAGCCTCGGCGTCGCCATCGGCGCCATCACCTTTACCGGTTCCATCATTGCCTGCGGCAAGCTGCAGGGCTTCATCACGGGCAAACCGATTGTGTTCAAGGGCCAGCACCCGCTGAATGCCTTGCTGGGCCTCGGCCTCATCGGCCTGATCGTCCTGCTGTGCATGACGCAATCCGCGGCCCTGTTCTGGGCGATCGTCGCAGTCGCGCTGCTGCTCGGCGTCCTCATGATCATCCCGATCGGCGGCGCGGATATGCCGGTTATCGTCTCGATGCTCAACAGCTATTCGGGCTGGGCGGCGGCGGGGATCGGTTTTACCCTGCAAAACAATCTGCTCATTATCGTCGGCGCGCTCGTCGGCGCGTCGGGCGCGATCCTCTCCTACATCATGTGCAAGGGCATGAACCGCTCCTTCTTCAACGTGATCTTGGGCGGTTTCGGCGGCGAGGCAACGGGGGGCGTAGCCGCGGCGGCGAAATCCGACAAGCCGGTCAAGATCGGTTCGGCCGACGACGCGGCCTTCATTCTCAAAAACGCCGCAAGCGTCGTCATCGTCCCCGGCTACGGCATGGCCGTCGCGCAGGCGCAGCACGCGCTCCGCGAAATGGCGGACCTGCTGAAAAAACACGGGGCGAAAGTGCGCTATGCGATCCATCCGGTCGCAGGCCGCATGCCCGGCCACATGAACGTGCTGCTCGCTGAAGCCAACGTGCCCTATGACGACGTGCTGGAGCTGGAAGACATCAACCGCGATTTCTCCCAGACCGACGTCGCCTTCGTCATCGGCGCGAACGACATCACCAACCCTGCCGCAAAAAAAGACCCGGCTTCGCCCATCTACGGCATGCCGATCCTCGATGTGGAATCGGCTGGCACAGTCTTGTTCATCAAGCGCTCGCTCGGCTCCGGCTATGCCGGAATCGATAACGAGCTGTTCTTTTATGACAACACGATGATGCTGCTCGGCGACGCAAAACAGATGTGCGAAGGCATCATCAAGGCGCTCGAGCATTAGATTCTGCCGCCAGTTCAGGGCCGCTGCTTGCTGCGATGCGACATTTTAATCTCGCGAAAGTTTCGTCAAGTTCCGGCGTAACGCAACTTTTTAGAACAAGTTAGCGTCTGGAAATAAGTTTGTTTCCACGTATAATCTTCAAAGCATCCGACCACAGCCTTGAAAGTCCCGCATGACGCGTTTGAACCGGTTTTTTGAACCGGATGGATGGCAGGAGGATAAATTTACCAGCACAACTGGTAAGAAGATCCGCTATGGCCATGTCGAACCCGCGGGCGAGAAAAAGGGCACCGTTATCATTACAACGGGTTATGCCGATTTCCGCGAAGCCTATCATGAAACCATCCACGAATATCTCGACCGCGGCTATGCCGTCTGGATGATGGACTGGGCCGGTCATGGCGGGTCGGAGAAAAACGCCAGCCCACCGAAAAAAGGCCAGACCTTGGATGACCATGTCGAGGACCTGCGCAAATTCCGCCAGGAGATCGTGCAGTTTGATAAAGCGCAGCCGGTGTTCCTGAGCACCCATAGTATGGGCGGGCAGGTCGCGCTGCGCTACCTCGAGCAACACAAGACCGATTTCAATTTCGCGATCCTGGCGACTCCGCTTGTCGAGATGCGCCCGTTGGGTCCCGGCGCGGGGCTGATGAAGCAGGCCTTCGCGGCCGCCGTCGAGGGTGGACTGGCCGACCAGAAGATCAAGGACGGACGCCGCTCGCTCACCCGACAGCTCACGGCCGAGCGCAAGGATATGCGCGAGAAAAACCCCGTGCGCATGGGGCTGCACAAGGCCTTCATGCTGCTGAACGATAAGCTGAAGGCCGAAGATCCGACGATCGGCTATGTCGACAGCCTGTTCAAATCCACTGACAAAACCGGCGATGAGAAATTCCTGCGCTCCATATCAACGCCCGTGCTGTTCGGCATCGGTGGCGCGGATGACGTCATCGACAATGAATCTGTACGCCGTGCCGGGCGTCTGGTGCCCAATGCAAAAACCGTCGAGATCGAAGGCGGGTTGCACGCGCTCTGGATCGACCGCGACACGCAGCGCAAGGCCTGGTGGCGCGAGATCGACGGCTTCATTGCAGAACAGCTCGCGCTGAAACCGGTGCCGCCAAAACTGCCGCCGCCGCAACATAAGGGGCCTTAAGGGAATGTTGCCAGCCAGTTTCAACCAGCCGCCGAATTTTACCGAAGGGCACTTCACTAACGCCAATGGCGCCGATATCCGTTACGGCCACTCGAAGGCTGACGGTGCGGCGAAAGGCACCATCGTCATCGGCGGCGGATTCCGCGAGAACGTCGAGAAATATTTCGAGGTAATGCGCGACCTGAACAGTCGCGGCTTCGACGTTTATATGATGGACTGGCGCGGACAGGGCGGTTCGGCGCGTTACATCAATGGCAGCGCAAAAGCCCATCATGAAGGCTATGACGAACAGATCGCGATGCTGCACCAGTTCGTGACGTCGATCGTCGAACCCACGGCAAAAAAGCCGCTCGTTTATATGGGGCACTCGATGGGCGCCCATATCGGCCTTCGCTACCTGAACGAACATGACGGCGTTTTCGATTCCGCCATCCTCACCTCGCCGATGATCGATATTGTGACCCATGGCATGCCAAAGAAACTCGCGCGTCAGATGGCGAAATTTGCCAAGGCGGGCGGCTATCTCGAAAAATACATCCCGGGCGGCACGGACTGGGTCGAAGAGAATTTCAAGGGTAACAACAAAACCAGCGACCCGGTGCGTTTTGGCGTCGATAACGAGAACCTGAAAGCCAATGACGCGCTGAAAATCGGTGATCCGACCTACGGTTGGGTTTATCACACCTTCGCCTCGATCGATGTGCTGAATGACGAGGACTATCTGAAGGCGATCAAGACGCCGATCCTCATGGAAATCTCCGGCCAGGAGAAAATCGTCGACCGCCCCGCGCAGGACCGCGCGCTGACCCTGCTGCCGAACGCCAGGCGCGTCGATATTGCAGACGCGAAGCATGAAATCTGGATGGAGCGCGACGAGTTGCGCAACCAGTGGCTGAAAGAGGTCGACAACTTCCTCGAGGAGAGGCTGAAACCGCCGGCGCCTTCGCCAAAAAAGCCTAGCCCGCCCGGCAACCCACGCCCGCCCGGGATGTGAGTTCGCTTCAGGCGGATATGGATTCAGAAAATATCAGGAAATCAGGGCCAGCCACTCGTCCTCGGTCAGCACCGTGACGCCGAGCTCCGCGGCTTTTTTCATCTTGGATCCGGCATCTTCGCCGGCGATCAGGTAATCCGTGTTTTTGGAAACCGAACCGCCGACTTTCGCGCCGAGGCTCTCTGCCTGCGCTTTTGCTTCGTCGCGCCCCATTTTCGTCAGCTTTCCCGTGAAGACCACGGTCTTGCCGGTCACGGCAGATTCGACTGTTTTCGGCCGCTCGAAATCGCGCACGGTCAATTCGGTCTTCAGGTCCTTGATGACGTCCAAGTTATGCTGCTCTGTAAAAAACGCGACAATATCCTCCGCCATCGAGGCGCCGATATCGCCGATATCGTCGAGCGCATGATAGGCGGCGGAAGAATGGTCGCGGGCTTCGTGCATCTGCGCCATGAAATGATCGAGGCTGGTATAATGCAGCGCCAGCTTGCGCGCGGTCGCCTGCCCGACCTGGCGGATGCCAAGCGCGTAAATAAACCGGTCAAGGCCGATGCTGCGGCGATCTTCCACTGCCGCCAGCAATTTCTTCACCGACAATGCGCCCCAGCCCTCGCGGGTCTTCAAACCCTCTGCATGCTGCGACAGCCGGAAAATATCGCCGGGCGTCCTGATGATACCCTCGTCCCAGAACTCCCGGATAATTTTCTCGCCAAGGCCTTCGATATCGAAAGCATATTTGGAGACGAAATGCTTCAGCCTCTCGACCGCCTGCGCGGGGCAGACAAGTCCCCCGGTGCAGCGTGTTGCCGCCTCATCGGCCTCCCGGATCGCGAGGCTGCCGCATTCAGGGCATTCTGTCGGGAACCTGTATACCTTCCCGGACTTCGGATTGACGACGCGCACGACTTGCGGGATAACGTCGCCCGCACGCTGGATAACGATGCGCGCGCCCTCGTACACGCCCTTGCGGCCGATCTCGTCCTCGTTATGCAGCGTCGCGCGGGAGACCATCACGCCGCCGACATTCACGGGTTCCAGTTCCGCAACCGGCGTCAGTACGCCGGTGCGGCCAACCTGGATCGAGATGCGGTGCAGCACCGTTTCCGCCTGCTCCGCCGGGAATTTATGCGCTGTCGCCCAGCGGGGCGAGCGGCTGATGAAGCCGAGGCGGCGTTGATAATCGAGATCGTTCACCTTGTAAACGACGCCGTCAATGTCGTACGGGATTTCGGGCCTTTCGTGATAGACGGTTTCATGGAAAGCGATGAGCGCTGCGGCATCTGGCGCGATCGTCGCAGGGATTGGCACATCGAAGCCCCATTTCTTCAGCTTCTGGCGAATGCCGTCCTGGGTGTCGGCGAAAGGCGCCGACACCTCGCCGAGCGCATAGCCGTAAAATCGCAACGGCCGCTTCGCCGTGATGCGCACATCCAGCTGGCGCAAGCTGCCGGCTGCTCCGTTGCGCGGATTGGCGAAGATTTTTTCGCCTGCGGCTTCCTGCTCGCGGTTCAGCTGCGCGAAATCGGCGCGGGTCATGTAAATTTCGCCGCGCACCTCCAATACATCCGGCACACCTTTCGGCAGGGCCTGCGGCACGCTTGCGATCGTCTTCGCGTTTTCGGTGACGTCTTCGCCTTCCTCCCCGTCTCCGCGCGTGGCGGCATAGACCAGCTTGCCGCCTTCATAGCGCAACGAGCAGGATAGACCGTCAATCTTCGGCTCGGCAAGGATTTCGCATTTGTCGCTATCGGCGAGCGAGAGGAACTTGCGCACGCGGTCGACGAAATCGGTCACATCCTCCGCCGCAAAACTGTTCGACAGGGACAGCATCGGTACGGCATGACGGATTTTCTTGAACTCGCGCAGCGGCGCATAGCCGACCGTCTGCGTCGGGCTGTCGGGTGTTACCAATTCGGGAAAGGCTGCCTCAATCGCGCGCAACTGCTTTTTCTGCGCATCATATTCTGCGTCCGAAATCTCCGGCGCGTCTTTCTGGTGGTAGAGCTTGTCATGGTGCTTCAACTGCCGGCGCAGCACATCGGCGTCCAGCTTCGCCTGCATGAGTGTCATGCTGCCGGCTGGGTTCTTTTTACGCGGCGGCGACATGGTTCTCGAGCAGCTTCGCAGCCTGCGCGCGCGCTTCCTTGGTGATTTCGGCGCCCGACAGCATCCGGGCGATTTCTTCCTGGCGTTCCTTCACGGCCTTCAGTGGTGTGATGCGGGTCAGCACGGTGCCTTTATTCTCCGATTTCGCGACATGCCAGTGATGCGCGGCGCGCGCCGCGACCTGCGGGCTGTGCGTCACCACCAATACCTGATAATCCTTGGCGAGGCGCTGCAGCCGCTCGCCCACGGCGTCCGCCGTCGCGCCGCCGATGCCGGCATCCACCTCGTCAAAGATCAATGTAGGAATGCTGCTGGTTTCGGCAAGGATGACTTTCAGCGCCAGCATGAACCGGCTCAGCTCCCCGCCCGACGCGACCTTGTGCAGGTGTCCTGGCGGGGTGTTCGGATTGGTCGAGATCATGAACTGCACGTGATCAATTCCATCCGGCGACCACTTCGCTTCGTCCTCGGACCGGTCGCAAACAGCGGTAATCTTGGCTTTGTCGAGCTTGAGATCGGGTAATTCAGCGTTTACTGCCTTGGCAAGGCGCGTGGCCGCGGTTTTGCGCTTGAGCGACGCCTTCTCCGCCTCGGCGAGGAAAACCGTGCGCGCGGCGGTTGCCGCCTTTTGCAGTTGTGCCAGCGCTTCTTCCTGGTTGGTGATCAGCCGCAGCTTCTGCGACAGGTCAGCGTAGACCGCGACCAGACCATCGACTGTCGTGCGGTGTTTTTTTGCCATTTCGCGCAGCGAGAAATAACGCTCCTCGATATCCTCGAGCCGGTCGGCCGATTTCTCGCCCTGAGAGCGGATGCGTTCCACCTGCCAGCCGATATCGGAAATCTCTGCCTGCGCGCGGCCGAGGGATTCCAGCAGCGGCTTCACTTCGGGCAGCTTGTCGGCGAGGCGCTCGAGCACGATCTGCAGTTTTCCCATCATCGGCTGAAGCGCATCATCTGCCTCGATCAGGCTTGTCGCCTGCTCGAAATTGCCGCTCAGTTTTTCGCGGTTGAGCAGCAACTGGCGCTTCTCGGCGAGCACCGCGTCTTCGCCCTCCTTGGGATCGAGCTTTTCCAGCTCGGCCACCGTATATTTCAGGTAGTCTTCCTGCAGCCGCGCGGCCTCGATGTCGGAAAGCGCGCTATCGAGTTTCTCCTTCGCGGCGCGCCACTGCTTCCATGCCGCGCGAATGGGGGCCGCATCGATGCGGGCGTAGGTATCGAGCACGCCAAGATGCGTCGAGGGGTCGAGTAACCCGTGCGTTTCGAACTGGCCGTGCACTTCGACCAGCAGCGCGCCAACGTCTTTCAACAGCTGCACGCCGACCGGCGCGTCATTGATGAAGGCCTTGCTGCGCCCGTCCTTGCCCAAGGTGCGGCGCAGGATGAGCGTTTCGGCCGGCACGAGGCCCTTTTCGCGAAGCAGGTCGTTGACAGGGTGCCTGGCGGGCATTTCGAAGCAGGCGGTCGTCGTCGCCTTATCCTCGCCGTGGCGGACAAGGCCGCTATCCGCGCGCGCGCCGAGCGCGAGGCCGAGCGCATCGAGCAAGATCGATTTGCCCGCGCCGGTTTCGCCCGTCAATGCCAGCAGGCCGCCGCCGCCTTCCAGCTGCAGCCGGTCGATCAGCACGACGTTCTGGATGGTCAGGCTGGTAAGCATGACGGTATCCGTCCTTTAGAAAACCTTGCCGATGGTGCGGTCGTACCAGGAGGCATCGTTCTTGCCTTCCTTGTAATCCTTGTTAAACAGCCGGTAGCTATCCTTGTACCAGACGCTCTGCGGGTAGTTGTGGCCGAGCACGGCAGCGGTTTTTTGCGCCTCGTCCTTGAGGCCGAGCGACAGATACGCCTCGGTCAGGCGGTGCAGCGCTTCCGGCACATGGGTCGTCGTCTGGTAATTATCGAGCACGCGCTGAAAGCGCGGAATGGCCGCGTGGTACTGCCGGCGCTCCAGGTAATAGCGCCCGATCTCCATTTCCTTGCCGGCCAGATGGTCTTCCGTCAGGTCGATCTTCAGGCCCGCATCGCGCGCATATTTCGATTCAGGGAAACGCTCGACCACCTGCCGCAGGTTCTCGAGCGCGAGCTGCGTCATCTTCTGGTCGCGGCGCACATCCGAAATCTGTTCGTAATAGCACAGCGCCTTCAGGTAATAGGCATAGGCCACGTTCGGGTCGCCCGGATGCAGCTCGATGAATTTTTCGAGCGCGACGATCGCACCGTCGTATTTCAGTTTCTTGTATAGGGCATAACCCGACATCAGCTGCGCACGCGTCGCCCATTGCGAATAGGGGTATTGGCGATCGACATCGTCGAACTGGCGGGCCGCCTTGACGTATTCGCCAGTCTCCATCGTCGCCGCAGCCTTGTTATACAGCTGCTCGACCGGGACCTGGTTTTCCGGCGTCGCGACTTTCTCTTCCTTGTCCTTGTCGCTCGCGCAGGCGGTCAATGCCAGCAGCAGCAGGGCGGAAGCGACGGGAACAAATGTGAAACGTTTGGCCATGCCCGTTTATACCACGGTTTCAAAGCCCTTTAAAAGCGCGAAAAACGGGGATCAGGCAGCGTCAGGCGACGACCGAGACCGGGCGCTCTACATCGTTGTAGATCGCGCCGGCCGGCACGACGCGCTGGGGCGCGGTATCGCCCAACTCGTCGATCTCGAAGGCGTCGGGCTGGGAAAACAGCACATGCAGGATCTTGTTGTTCATGGCATGGCCGGCCTTCACGCCGTGGTAATGGCCGATCATCTGCACGCCCATCAGGTAGAGGTCGCCGATGGCATCAAGGATCTTGTGGCGCACGAACTCGTTTTTATAGCGAAGGCCGCCCGGATTCATGATCTTGTCGCCGTCGATGACGATCGCATTCTCGAGCGAGCCGCCGCGGGCGAGGCCCATCTTGCGCAGGGCTTCGACTTCATGCAGGAAGCCGAAGGTGCGGGCGGCGGAAATATCGGCGCGATAGGCGTCTTCGCGCAGCTGGTGCGTGAATTTCTGGCGGCCGATCAGTGCGTTGTCGAACGAGATTTCAAAGCCGAAAAATTGGCCTTCGGCGGGGGAAAGGAACACTTCCTTCTCGCCTTCCTGGTAGGAAACGGTCTTGCGGATGCGCAAAACGCGGCGGCGCTCGTTCTGGCGCAGCAGGCCGGCCTTGTCGATCGCCTGCACGAACTTGACCGCGCTGCCGTCCATGATCGGAACTTCAGGGCCGTCGATCTCGACGATCGCGTTGTCGATGCCGAGCGCCGCGAAAGCCGACATCAGGTGCTCGACCGTGGAAATCGTCACGCCTGCCTTGTTGGCGAGGACGGTGCAGAGCTTGGTATCGACAACCGCATTCCAGCGTGCGGGAATAACGTTGTTCTTGTCCATGACATCGGTGCGCACGAAGATAATGCCGGTCGAGGCGGGCGCGGGGCAGACCTTCATCGTCGTGGGCGCGCCCGAATGGACGCCGACGCCGGTGACGGTGAAAGCATGCTGCAGCGTGTGCTGGGAAACCGAGGTCAACATTTTTACGAAAAACCGTGATGGTTAAGGACGTTAGGAAGACTTCCTGATCCTTTCGTACCAAATGACGCGCCGCACCAGAAGTAACCTTTGGTGACAGAGTGTTACAAAATTAAGCGCTTGAATATGCTTCGTATTTTGGGCATAGAAAAGGCGCGGATTAAGGGCAGATTTGTTGCCATAATTACAAACGGAGAATTTACGATGAAGCTCTCAAGCATTTTCCTCGGCGCGGCACTCGTCTGGGGCGGCATGACCGGTCCCGGGATTTATCATGAAGTGAAACAGGACAGCGAAACCGTGCGCGCGACCGTGACCGGCATCGTCGAGACGCAGCCGAATGGCGGCAAGCAAAGCCTCGAGATCCATACGACCGCCGGCACCTTCAACACCTATCAGAACCTCGACGGCACGCCGATCGTGAAGGGGCTGACCTACGACTTCAACCTGCAGGGCGCGCATATCCAGCCCTGGCCCGCGACCTACACGCGCGACATCAAGGGCGTGCATCTCGTGACGCCGCTCGACAACCTGCTGAAAAAAGGCCCGGCGAGCTAATATCGGGAAGATTCAGAAGGCCCCGGCAGCGATGCCGGGGCTTTTTTATTTCGGGCCCGGCGCAGCGATTTTGGCTGCTTTTACGGGCGTTGCCGCAATGCCATTGTCGTTGGATGTATCCTTCGCAGCCGGCAGTGCGGCTGCCAGCGCTTTTACCTGGTCGGGTGGCAGCGCCGCCATGATGATATCGAGCTTGCGGTTGATGTCCTTCACCGTGAGGTCGGAGGCGAGGTCGACCTTATAGTCGTTCTCCACCGTTTCGCGGTCTTTTTCGGCGCGGCGGTTCTGGCTCATCAGGATAAAGGCGCCCGCGAAGGCAGCCTCCGTCGACAGGGTGAGGTTCAGCAAAATCAGGTTCGGATCCCAATGCGGGATCGGCAGGATGTTCGTTGTGTTGAGCGTCATCCAGGTCGCAAGCACAACCGCCTGCCCGATGACGAATTTCCACGACCCCATGCCGGAGGTGACCGCGTCGGCAAAGCGCTGGCTTAGCGACGGCTTCTCCCCGCCCGTGGAAGGAGTGTCGGATTGTTGATTGCTCATGTAATTACCCTGCAAAAAGATGACGCCAGTATCTATGACCTGTCATCTTATGTCAAATAGATTTATGAGTCCAAGGAAAGTAAGCATTTAGTGCAACGAAAAACCCCCGGGATTGCTCCCGGGGGTCTTTTCGCGGAGTATTTAAGCGGGCTTAGTTGGCCTGCCGGCGGAGGAATGCCGGAATATCCAGCTCGTCCTCATCCTGCTTGCCGCCCGTTTCAACGGTAAGGTTGGTGCCCTCGACCGCGCGCGACTGGGGAGCAGGCGCCGTAACCGCCTCCTCCTTGCCTTTCAGCGTGAAGCGCTCGAACAGCGAAGGAGATTTCTTCGGTTGTCTTTCGGTCGCATCCGCTTTCGGAGCCGCCAGCGTCTCGCCGCCGAACAGGTCCGCGCCAGTGCCCGAGGGCGCGCGCGGATCGAGCGGTTTCGGCGGGATGAAGCTGCCGCCAACGCGCTTTGCCTGCGGTTGCGCGGCAACGGGGGCCTGCGCCGCCGGGCGCGAAGGAATGACTTCGCGCGACGGGTAGTTCTGGGTCACAGGCGGAGTTGCAGGGCGCGTGGTGTAGGACAAGTCGTCCATATCCTCGTTCAGCTTGCGCGCGGTTGCCGTGGCGGCAGGCGCGTAAGCGGTGGAGGCGGCATGGCCTTGCTGCATCTGGGGCTCGCTGCGCTCCCAGCTGTCGCCAGCCGGTGTCGCTGTTGATTGCGCCATTGCGGGCTGCGTCACGGCGGATGCCGTCACGACAGGCCGCGACGCTGCCTGCGGCAGGATCGAGGCGGGCACTGCGCCGGCATAACCGCCAGACACTGCCTGCGCTTCGCGCGCGACCGGACGTTGCTGGCTGTAGGCCGTGTAGCCGCCGGCGGGCGCCGAAGGCTTCGCGGGCGACAGGCCGCCGCGGCGCGACGGTTCGACAGAGGCGTTGTTGAGGTGGTAGGGGCGCGCGACGTTCTCCTCGGCGTCGATGCCGGTCGCGACGACCGAAATGCGCATCTTGCCTTGCAGGGTCTGGTCGAAGGTCGAGCCGAAGATGATATTGGCATCGGCATCGACTTCCTCGCGCACGCGGTTGACGGCTTCGTCGATCTCGAACAGGGTGAGGTCGAGGCCGCCGATCACGTTGATCAGCACGCCTTTCGCGCCCTTCATCGAGACGTCGTCGAGCAGCGGGTTCGAGATCGCGGCTTCCGCGGCCTCGATCGCGCGGCGCTCGCCTTCGCCGGTGCCGGTGCCCATCATCGCCTTGCCCATCTCGGCCATTACGGCCTTGACGTCGGCGAAGTCGAGGTTGATCTGGCCCGGCATGACCATCAGGTCGGTCACGCTGCGCACGCCTGACTGGAGCACCTGGTCGGCCATTTTAAAGGCGTCGGCAAAGGTGGTCTTTTCGTTCGCGATGCGGAACAGGTTCTGGTTGGGAATGACGATCAGCGTGTCGACGTGTTTTTGCAGCTCCGCAATGCCGTTTTCCGCCAGCTTCATGCGATGCGTGCCTTCGAAGGAGAAGGGCTTGGTGACGACGCCGATAGTCAGGATCCCCGCTTCACGCGCTGCCTGCGCGATCACAGGCGCAGCGCCCGTGCCCGTGCCGCCGCCCATGCCCGCAGTCACGAACACCATGTTCGAGCCTTCGAGATAGGCGAGGATTTCGTCGATGCTTTCCTCCGCGGCTGCGCAGCCAATATCGGGATTGGCACCGGCGCCGAGGCCGCGCGTAACATTCACGCCCAGCTGGATCTTGTGCTGCGCGTCGTTGCCCTCGAGCGCCTGCGCGTCCGTGTTGCAGACAAGGAATTCGCAGCCTTCGAGGCCCGAATGAATCATGTTGTTGACGGCATTGCCGCCCGCCCCGCCTACCCCGATCACAGTGATCTTGGGTTTCAGACGGTTCGTCGTAGGTTGCATTCTCACGTTGATTGCCATTGTTTTTGTCCTCCGCTTCGATTTGATGATTCTACATGAATGCGAATCGAGCTTTCCAGAGTCATCATGCATTGATTTTGCATTTTTTTTGACGTGTCATTTCCCCGAATAATTCTCACACAAGCAAGACAGGGAACAGCCGGAAAGCAAAAGTTTCCAAGTGTTGAGTCAGTTACCAGTTCTCCTTCAACCAATGTGTCACTTTTTGCAGCACATTGCCCGAAGCGCCGATCGAAAAGTTGAATCCGTAGTTCTGCTGGACGCGCGGAATTTCCTCCGCGTGTTCGGCTGCGTAATGCAGCAGGCCCGCAGCAGCGGAGAAGGCGGGACCGCCTGTTGCTTCCGCAAGCCCTTTGATTTTTTGCGGGCGCCCCAAACGCACCTGCTTGTCCAAAATCAGTTTTGCAATTTCGGTCAGGCCGGGCAGCTGCGATGCGCCGCCGGTCAGCACGACGCGACGGCCCGCATATTTATCGATGCCATGATCGACCAGCTTCGCGCGCACATGCTCGAATGTTTCCTCGATGCGCGGCTGGATGATGCCCGAAAGATAAGACTTCGGCACATAGTTCGGCTGCGAGTGTTCTTCCTCCCCGACCGGCGGGACGTCGATCGTGGCGGTATCGTCCATCAGCGTCGATTGCGCTGCGCCATACAGCGTTTTAATGCGCTCCGCATCGGCGAGGGAAGTGGTGAGACCGATCGCGATGTCGCTCGTCACATGATGGCCGCCAAGCGCGACCGCCGAGGTATAGATCAGCTTGCCTTCATAGAACACGCCGATATTGGTCGAACCGCCGCCCATGTCGATCACGGTGCAGCCGAGGTTTTTCTCGTCCTCGACCAGCGTCGCAAGCCCAGCCGCATAGGGCGTCGCGCAATAGCCGTCAATTTCGATGTGGTTGTGATGCAGCACGGTTGCGATGTTGCGCGTCGTCGGCAGCATCGCGGTGACGGGGCTCAGGATCACGTCGAGGCTCTGGCCGGTCATGCCGACCGGCTCCGCGATGCCCTTTTGCTTGTCGATCGAAAACTGCGCGGCGATGACATGGATCAGCTCGTCGCGGCCCTGTACCGTCACATTGCGGCTTTGCGACAGCGCGTTGCGCACGTCTCTTTCGGAGACTTCATGGCCCGAAATTTTTACATTTACCGGCAGGCGATGGGATAACGTCTGCCCGCCCGGCACGTTCACGAAGACCGAGCGGATGGGCTGGCCCTGCAGATGGCCCTTTGCCATCGTTTCCGCCGCTTCGACCGCATGGGCGACCGCAGTTTCTGCCGCCTTAAGGTCGATGACCACGCCGGCCTTCACGCCCTTCGATGCCTGGTGGCCGATGCCAATCACCTCGATCGTGCCATGCGACTTGATCTCGGCGATGAAGCAGACGACCTTCGACGACCCGATATCGATCGCGGCAATGATGTTGCGGGAGAACAGGTTTTCCTGCCTGTTGCGGCCTGCCGGCTTCAGCTGCGTCTTCTGGGTGTTCGCGGGAAGCTGGACCCTGTCCTCGCCCCCTGCCGAGAGAGTCGGATTCTGAGTCTGGGCGGAATCCGCCTTGGTTTCTTTCTTCATCTTCATGCCTCGCTTCGATTTTTTTATTTTTTTGTAGCGTTTTTATTCAGTCATATCGTTTTTTTTGGCTCGGGCTCCGGCAGGGGCTCCACGACCATCTGGTCGGGGATGCGCAGGTCGATGGCCGAGATATTCTTGGCGAACAATGCGTTCTTGTCCTGTTGCGTCGCAAGCTTGCGGAGCGCGAGTTCGGTGTCCTGTTCCGGCAGCTTCACGGTCAGGCCGTTATTCAGGCGCAGGTCCCAGCGGCGGCCGCCGATGCGGACCGCCGAGGTGATTTCTTTGGCAATCTCCGGCTCCGCGCGCAGCAGATCGAGCAGCGGCTCGACATGCAGCGGCGCATCCTCTCCGACGACAAGCGGCAGGTCGCGGTATTTATCGAGGTTTTTCGAGGTCAGCGCACGGCCCGTGCCGTCGATGACCGAGATCTTTTTCTGGTACTGCCACAGCGCGACCGGTTCGCGCTCCTTGAGGTCGATGATGATCGCATCGGGCAGGCGGCGCGTGATCGAGACTTCCTTTGCCCAGGAAATTTCCGACAGTTTCGCCTGCGCCGCGTCGATATTAGCGCCGAAAATCGCATCGCCCTGCCGGATGCCGAGCGCCGCCAGCAGCTCGCGCGCCTCTGTGCGGTGGCGGCCGATGATGATGATATCGCGAACGCGAAAGCCCATGCCGGCGGTGGTGGAGAGGGTCTTATCGTGAATCCACAGCGCAGTCTTGCCGAGCGTGCCGTTCTTCACCGCATACCAGGAAGCGCCGCCGATCATTGCGATCGCCGCCAGGATCAAGCCAAGCTTTCGGAAACGGAGCAGCCAAAGGCGCGTGCTCCGGCGCGAGGGAGCCTCGCGCTTCTTGAACAGTTTCATCAATCCCCAGTCTCTTGACCTTTAGGTGTGGACCGCCGCGTTTTCGACGAGCCACTCCACAAGATCCCCAAAACTCATCCCCATATGCAGCGCCTGCTCCGGAACCAGCGAAGTCGGCGTCATGCCGGGTTGCGTATTTGTTTCGAGGTAATAAAGCCCCGAAACACCCGGCTCGTTATCATTGTACCTGAAATCGCTGCGCGTGACACCCGTGCAGCCCAGATTTTCATGCGCGAAGGCCGCAATGCGCAGCGCTTCATCGAACACGTCGCGCGCGATTGGCGCCGGTATCACATGTGTTGAACCGCCGGCGGCATACTTCGCTTCATAGTTATAAAAGTCGAGATCGGTGCGGATTTCCGTAACGGTCAAAGCGCGGGGTTTTTCGCCACGTTTTCCCATCACGCCGACCGACAGCTCGCGGCCGGGAATGTATTTTTCCACGAGGGCATAGGGGCCGTACGACCATTTATCGAGGCCGAGCGGCGGCTTGTTGTCGCCGGGGCGGACAATATATACGCCGACGGAGGAGCCTTCGTTATTCGGCTTCACGACATAAGGCGCCTTGAACGGTACCTTGTCGGCGCGGATATCGTCGATATGCATGAGCTTGCCCTCGGGGCAGGGCACGCCGAGCGGCACCAGCACTTCCTTGGCTTTTTGCTTGTTCATCGCAAGGGCGGAGGATAACGGGCCGGAATGGGTATAAGGGATGCCCATGATTTCCAGCACGCCCTGGACGCAGCCGTCCTCGCCCCAGGTGCCATGCAAGGCGTTGAAAACGACATCCGGCGCGGGCGACAACTGGCGCACCAGTTCCATCAGGTCGCGTTTCACGTCGATTTCGCGGACGTCATAGCCTTTTTCGCGAAGGGCCTTGGCGCATTCAGCGCCCGACGACAGCGAGACTTCGCGCTCCGCCGACCATCCACCCTTCAATAAGGCTACTGTTTTGGCCATCTTTTTAAGACGCGTCCCGCTGCATGAATTCTAAAATGTCTGTGTCTTTTTCAAGCGGAATGCCGATGCGCTTGATTTCCCACCGTAACATGACGCCTGACTTTTCGGCAACACGTTTGCGCACTTCTTCGCCCAGTCTCTCAATATCGGCGGCGGTTGCGCCGCCGGTGTTGATCATGAAGTTGCAATGCATCGTCGAAAATTCCGCGCCGCCGATTTTGAATCCCCTGCAGCCCGCTTCGTCGACCAGCTGCCACGCCCGCCGTCCTTCCGGGTTGGCGAAGGTAGAGCCGCCCGTCTTGGTGCGGATCGGCTGGCTTTCAGCGCGCTTGGTCTTGATTTCGTCCATCTTGGCGTCGATTTCCGTCTTGTCGCCGGAACGGCCGCGCAGCAGTGCGGAGATGAAAATAACATCCTTCGGCAGGCCGTTATGGCGATACGACATCTCCATTTCGGCGGGCGTGAGTTGCTGCACGGTACCGTCGCGGAACAATACCTCGGCCGAGATCAGCGCATCCTTCGTCTCGCCGCCATAGGCGCCGGCATTCATGCGCAGCGCGCCGCCAATCGTGCCGGGAATGCCGGAGAGGAACTCAAGACCTGCAATTTCATGCTTGGCCGCCGTCAGCGCGACATTCATGTCGAGGGCGGCTGCGCCGGCGCGGATATTCGTGCTCTCGACCTCGATGCCCGCGAATTCGCGGCCAAGGCGGATGACGACGCCTGGCACGCCGCCGTCTCGGATGATGAGGTTTGAAGCAACCCCCAGCATCGTCACATTCACATCGGGCGGGCAGTTCTGGATGAAGTTGACCAGGTCCTCGCGGTCTTCCGGCTTAAACAGCACTTCTGCGGGCCCGCCGACGCCGAACCAGGTCATATGGCCGAGCGGGGCATTTTCGCTCAACCGTCCGGTAACAGGCGGCAGCCGCTCGAGCAGTCCGGGCGGGAATTTATAGCCGTCATCATCACGGGGCGAAATCAGCGCGGACATTTAATTATTTCGTCCCGTTAGCCTTTTTTTCGTTGAGGCCCCAGATCGCTTCCAGTTCCTTCGGCAGCGCATAGGCCCAGTTGGTAATCGTCCCCGCCCCAAGGCAGATGACGAAATCGCCCGGCTTGGCGATGGATGCGATCAGCGGCGCCAGCGCCTGCGGGTTTTCAAGGGCATGAACCTTGTCCTTGCCCGCCTTGCGGATGCAGCTGACAAGCGCGTCCTTGTTCACGCCCGCGATCGGCTCTTCCCCGGCTGAATATACATCGGAGATGATGACTTCATCCGCCAGCGTAAAGCAGCCGCAGAATTCGTCGAACAGCGACGAGAGGCGCGTATAGCGGTGCGGCTGCATGACGGCGATGATGCGGCCGCCACCGTGACCCGCGACTGCATCGCGCCCCGCCTTCAGCACGGCGTTGATCTCGACCGGGTGGTGGCCGTAATCGTCGATGACAGTTATTCCGTTAACAATGCCGGTCGTGGTGAAGCGGCGCTTGACGCCGGAGAATTTCGCGAGCGCCGCGACAATGCTCGGCACTTCGAGCCCGATATGGTGTCCGATCGCGAAGGTCGTGAGCGAATTGAGCACGTTATGCGGCCCGAACATCGGCAGCCTGACGCCCTTTATCTCGCGCGGGAAGTTCTTCAGAAGGTCGCAATTGACGCGGATGTCATAGCTCAGCCCCTCGGGCGAGGTCTGGACATTCACAGCCTGCAGGTCGGCCTTGTCGGAAAAGCCGTAGGAAATCACGCGCCGCTGGAATTGCGGGATCAGCTCGGCCACGACGGGATGATCGATGCAGGCGACGACGATGCCGTAGAACGGCAGGTTATGCGCGTAGGATACATAAGCGTCCTTCACCGCGTCGAAATCGCCGTAGTAATCCATATGCTCGGGATCGATATTGGTGATGATCGAGGCGACCGAGGGGAGTTTGGCGAAGGTGCCGTCGCTTTCATCCGATTCCACGACCATCCAGTTCGATTTGCCCATTCGGGTGTTGGAGCCATAGGCGTTGATGATGCCGCCGTTGATGACGGTCGGGTCGATGCCTGATTTTACCAGCACATGCCCGATCATCGAGGTGGTGGTCGTCTTGCCATGCGTGCCGGAGACGTTCACGCACCATTTGGCCTTCATGAGCTCGGAGAGGAGCGCGACGCGCGGGATAACGGGGATGTTGTGTTCTTTTGCGGCAATGATTTCGGGGTTGCTGTCCTTGACCGCCGTCGATTTCACGACGACGCCGCAGGCCGCGCCGTCGCAGTTCATCACGTTGCCGGCTGCATGGCCAATCGCGACCTGAATGCCGAGGGAGCGCAGGCGCACGACATTCGCGTTTTCCGCCTGGTCCGATCCCTGCACCTTATAGCCCAGGTGGTGCAGCACCTCGGCATAGCCGCTCATGCCGATGCCGCCGATGCCGATGATATGGACGGTGCCGATCGGGAAAGGGAAATCGTGGTTCATGCTGTGCGCTGTCCTTGTTATTGAAACGATGTTTTAGCTGTTAATTTTATTTTCCACAAGATCGGCGAGATTGCGCGCCGCTTCCGGCTGGCCGCAGGATTTCGCCGCTGCGGCCGCAATTTCAAGGGTTTGTGGGTTATTCATAAATTCCTGCAGCCGCACTGCTAGACTTTCCGCTGTAAAGTTATCCTGCAGCATGACCCAGGCACCGCCCCGTCCGGCGATGACCTCGGCGTTATATTTCTGCTGCATATCGGCATGGCCGGGATAGGGCACGAAGATGGCGGGGCGACCCACGGTTGCGATTTCAGCGACGGTCGAGGCGCCGGCGCGGCCGATAAACAGGTGGCAAGACTTTAGCCGCTCCGGCATGTCGCCGAAGAAGGATTTGATTTCCGAGCGGATGCCGGCCATGCGGTATTTGCGCTCCGTCTCCGCCATACTGTCTTCGCGCACCTGGTGTACGACGAAGAGGCGCTTCTGCAGTTCATGCGGTAGTTTCTGCACGGCGTCCGGAATGACCTCGGCAAACACCTTCGCGGCCTGGCTGCCGCCCGTGATGAACAGCCGCAGCTCGCCGGAAGGGGCCTCGTAGGGATTTTCGCGAACGGCGATGATGCTGGCGCGCACGGGGTTGCCGGTCACGGCGACCTTGTTCTGGTTGGCGGGCTTGATGCCTTGCGTGCCGGGGAGGGAGGTCGCGATCTGCACCGCCTTGTCCGCCAGCCAGACATTCGCCTTGCCGAGCACGGCATTCTGCTCGTGCAGGATCGTCGGGACTTTCAGCATCTGCGCCGCGAACACGCCCGGGAATGACGGATAGCCGCCGAAGCCCACCACGATCGCGGGTTTATACTTTTTCAGGAGCTGGAAGGCCTGAAGGATGCCGATACCCATATCCGCAACCGCCATGGCCTTCGCGACGATACCCGGCTTCAGCGTTGCGGCCTTGACCGTGTGAATCTCGACCGTGGTGCCCAGGCTTTTAAACGCCACGCCGCGCTTGTCGGTCAGGATCACGACCTTGTGCCCGCGATTAACCAGCTCGAGCGCCAGCGCTTCCGCCGGAAACAAATGTCCCCCGGTGCCGCCCGCCGCGAGGACGATGGTCTTCGGCTCAGGCATTGTTTTCCCCCAGCGTCCAGTTGCGCCACTGACCGGAGGGCCCGCCCTGCATGCGTTTGCGCGTCAGCGACAGCAGCATGCCCATGCCAAGGCCGAGCGACAGCAGCGACGATCCGCCATAGCTGATGAAGGGGAGGGTCATGCCCTTCGCCGGCAGCAGCTGCAGCGAGGACCCCATATGGATCAGGCTTTGCAGCGCGAACTGCGTCAGCAACCCGCCCGCGCCGAGCACGATGAACAGGTCTTCGCTGTTCATGACGCGAATGACCGAGCGCAGCAGGATAAAGCCGAAAATGCAGACGAGCGCGACCGCCGCGATCAGCCCCATTTCCTCCCCGCAGACGGCGAAGATGAAATCGGCATGCGCGTCAGGCAGGTTCAGTTTCACCTGCCCATGCGCCGGGCCCGTGCCGAACAGCCCGCCGTTCGAAAACGCGTCGAGAGATTTCTGCACCTGGTAATTGTCGCCGGCAGCGGGATCGAGAAAGCGGTCGATGCGGCTCGCTACATGGGGAAAGAACAGGTACGCCGCGAAAATCCCGAAAGCGCCAAGCGCACCTAGCACGATCACAAACACCATCGGCAGCCCTGCGAGGAAGATCTGCACAGCCCAGATCGCCGCGAGCACAAGCGACATGCCAAGATCGGGCTGCAGCAGCAACAGCCCCAGCACAGCGACAAATATGCCGGTGGCCGCGACCTGGCCCGGAAAGCCCGGATGCGTATGATGCCGCGCCATAAGCCAGGCGGAAACAACGGCGAAGGCCGGCTTCGCGAATTCAGAGGGCTGCAGCGAGAACCCGAACAGGTGGATCCAGCGGGTCGCGCCCTTGATTTCCACCCCGAAGAAAATCGTGGCAAGCATCAGCAGCATCGTCGCGCCCAGCGAGACGAGCGCCGTGCGCCACAGCATCTTGCGCCCCAGCAGCGACACGCCGAACATGATGCCCAGCGAGAGAACGAGAAAGGCGATATGCCGGTTGACGAAATAAAAGGGTGTCAGGTGGATGCGCTCCGCTACCGCGGGAGAGGCCGCGGAAACCAGGACGATGCCGACTACCGAGAGCAGCAAAAGCGCCGAAAGCGTCCAGCGATCGACCGACCACCACCAGCGTCCGACGACCGATTTGTCCGTGCGATCCGTCCAGCTTTGCAGCATTACGCGGCTCCTCCATTGGCGGTTTTCTTCGGCTCGGCGGGCAGGGGCTTCAGCGCCTTCACCAGCTCGGTGAAAACCTCGCCGCGATGCTCGAAATTTTTAAACTGGTCCATGCTGGCGCAGGCGGGCGAGAGCAGCACGACTGCTTTGTCTTTTGTCTCTTCCTGCGCCATGCGGTGCGCCGCCTCGACGGCCCTGTCGATCGTGCCGCAACGGGTGAAGGCGGTGCCGCTCCCCGTCAGCCATTCGGCCATTTCCTCCTCCGCCTGACCGATCAGGAAAGCATGGCGGACATTGGCCAGGTGCCTGGAGGAATCCGCGTAGCCGCCTTCCTTGGGCTTGCCGCCCGCGATCCAGTAAATCGGGCTGAAGGTGCGCAGCGCCATCGCGGCGGCCTGGTCGTTGGTCGCCTTGCTGTCGTTGATATAGGCGACCGGGCCGATATGGCGCACAATGTTCTGGCGGTGCGCGAGGCCCGGAAAACTTTGCATGCCTTTGGCGATCTGCTCGGGCAGCACGCCTGCTTCACGCGCGGCGGTATAGGCCATGGCTGCGTTCTGCCAGTTATGCTGCCCCTGCAGCGCCTTGCAGGTATTGAGGTCGACGACCTTGTTTTTGCCGTCGAACAGCACGCCTTCCTTCGACGCGAAAACGCCATGCGTCAGCGGGCGCTCGACAGATACGGCGATCACGCGGCGCTGCGCCTTTGCCTTCAGGCGCTCGTAAACACCCAGGCTGCCTTCGTCATCCATGCTGATGACGGCGAACCCAGGCCCGCGGAACATGCGCTCCTTCGCCGCGATATAACCGGCCATGTCGCCGTGCCGGTCGAGATGATCGGGGCTGATATTGACCAGCAATGAAATATTCGGCGCGAAGGTAGTTGCCAAATCGGTCTGGTAGGAAGACATTTCCAGCACATAAACGCCGTTTTCCGGCAGGTCCGGCAGCGTCAGCACCGCTTCGCCGATATTTCCGCCGACGGCGGAGGGAAGTTTCGCTTCCTTTAGGATATGGCCGATCAGCGCGGTCGTCGTCGATTTCCCGTTGGTGCCGGTGATGCCGATGGTTCTGGCGTTTGGTTTGGCGCGGTGGAACAGTTCGATATCGCCCAGCACCTCGATGCCCGCTGCCCTGGCCAGGTCGACGACGGCATGGGGTTTGGGGTGAGTCAGCGGAATGCCGGGGGAGAGGCAGACGAAAGCAATTGAACTAAAATCGAGCGCCGCCGGGTCTTTTACCGCGGCACCCCGCGCCAGTGCCGCTTCCCGCGCGGCCGGCGTGTCGTCCCACAAAATGCAGTCGATCCCCGCCGCCCCGCAGGCGTCAAAAACCGGCATGCCGGATTTGCCAAGGCCCACGATCAGGATGGGCTTTCCGTTCAGCTTGTCTTTCAGGGGAGCGAGGTCGATCATGTTACCTCAGCTTCAGCGTGGAGAGGCCGATCAGCGCGAAGATGATCGAGATGATCCAGAACCGCACCACGACCTGGGTTTCGGGCCAGCCCTGTTTTTCGAAGTGGTGGTGGATCGGCGCCATTTTAAAGACGCGCTTGCCGCGCGTCTTGAACGACACGACCTGGATGATGACCGAAAGCGTCTCGATCACGAACAGCCCGCCAATGATGCCGAGCACGATTTCATGCTTGGTCACAACCGATAGCGCGCCGAGCGCTCCGCCCATGGCGAGCGAGCCGGTATCGCCCATGAACACCATTGCCGGCGGCGCGTTGAACCAGAGGAAGCCGAGCCCCGCGCCGAGCAGCGCGCCGCAGAATACCGCCAACTCGCCCGAATCCCGCACGAAGTGGATCTGCAGGTATTCCGCGAATACGGCATTGCCAACAAGATAGGCGATAATGCCGAAGCTGGCCGCGGTAATCATGATCGGGCCTATCGCCAGCCCGTCGAGCCCGTCCGTCAGGTTAACGGCATTCGCCGCCCCCACAACCACGAACAACCCGAACGGCACGAAGAACCATCCAAGATTGATGAAGGCGTCTTTAAGGAACGGGAAGAACAACGTGGTGCCGGCGTCGCCCGTCGTCAGCGTCATGACTGCCAGTACCGCGACGAGCGCGATTGCGCCTTCCAGCAGCAGCCGCAGCTTGCCTGGCACGCCCTTGCTGCCTTTTTTCGTGAGCTTGGCATAATCGTCGAAAAATCCGATAAAGCCGAAGCCGACGAAGACCCAAAGCACGACCCACATATAGGGGTTCTTGATATCGACCCAGAGAAGCGTCGAGAGGGTGACTGAGAATATGATCATCAGCCCGCCCATGGTCGGCGTGCCCTTTTTCTTGTGATGGCTTTCGGGGCCGTCGTCGCGGATCGGCTGTTCCGCCTTCTTTGATTTTAGCCAGCGGATAAATGCGGGGCCGAAGATGAAGCAGAACAGCATCGCCGTAATCATCGCGCCGCCCGCGCGGAACGTGATGTATTTGAAGAGGTTGAAAACCTGCCAATCGGAGGCGAGCGGGAAGAGGAGGTTATACAGCATTGCGTTGATCCTTCATTTTCGCCTGCGCATCCTGCAGCGCATGAACGACATAGCCCATTTTGCTCCCGGCCGAGCCCTTGATCAGCAGTACATCGCCCGGCTTTACGGCGGCAAGTACAAGGCTGACAAGCGCGCGGCTGTCATTGGCGTGGCCGCCGCGCCAGGGCTCCGGCAGCGCCTGGTGCAGCGCATCCATCTGCGCGCCGCAGCTGAACAGCAGGTCGATTTTCGCGCGGAGCAGGGGGTTTGCAAGCTCGGCATGCAGCCGCGGGCCGTCCTTGCCCAGTTCCAGCATGTCGCCCAGCACGGCAATGCGGCGGCCGCCCTCGGGCGGGTTGACCATTTCAAACACCTTGAAAGCGGCGAGCATAGAAGCCGGATTGGCGTTGTAGCTTTCATCGATGATGGTCAGCGGCGGCTGCCCGTCCTCAAGCGTGACCGTAATACGGTTTCCGCGGCCTTCCGTCGGCTCGGCGTTCTTCAGCGCCTCCACCGCCTTCTGCAGGTTGCCGCCTGCAGCCTTGACTATGGTGAGCGCGCCCAGCGAATTCATGACGATATGCTTGCCGGGGATCCCGACGCGGTATTTGACCCGCTCGCCCAGCACATCGGCGGTAACGCGGCTGCTGTCGGCATGCAGCGCGCAGTCGACCAGGCGCGTCTGCGCTTCTTCGTCCTCGCCGAAGCCGTAAATTTTGCGCAGGCCCTGTTTTTCGGCGGCCGATTTCAGCCGGCGGAAATGCTGGTTGTCCGCGGGCAGCACCGCAATGCCGTCTTCGTTCATGCTCGTAAAGATCTCGGCTTTCGCGTCGGCAATGGCCTCGACCGTCTTGAAATGCTCGATATGCGCGGGTTCGATCGTGGTGATCAGCACGATCTGCGGCTGCACCTGTTTCGACAGCACCGTCATCTCGCCCGCATGATTCATGCCCATCTCGAACACCGCATATTGCGCGGTCGGCGACAGGTTGGACAGCGACAGCGGCACGCCCCAATGGTTGTTGAAGCTTTTTTTGCTGGCATGGGTTTCGCCGAGCGCGCCGAACAGGATGGAGAGGATTTCCTTGGTGCCGGTTTTGCCCGCCGACCCCGTCACGCCGATCACGACGGCCTTTGACCGCGCGCGGCCGGCGCGGCCGATATCCTCGAGGGCCCTCATGGTATCCTTCACGCGCAGCAGGTTGCCCCCGCCGGTGTAATTCTCATTTACCACAGCCGCAGAAGCGCCGGCCTTGAAGGCCGCATCCACGTAATTATGGCCATCGAGCGCGTCGCCCTTCAGCGCGATGAACAATTCACCTTTTTTCAGCGTGCGCGTGTCGATCGAAACGCCGGTCGAGGTGAACGCGGCGGTTGCGGTGCCGCCTGTCGCGCTTTCCAGTTCCTGCGATGTCCAGAGTGTCTTGGTATCGGTCATTTGGTCAGTTCCATCACGGCGTTTTTCGCCTCGGTTACATCGTCAAAAGGCAAAACATCCTTGCCCACAATTTGCCCCTGCTCGTGGCCCTTGCCCGCGATAACCAGCACGTCGCCGGATGAGAGTTTTGCCACGCCTGCGCGGATTGCGTCGCGTCGGCCGGCCATCTCGGTCACCTTGCTGAGGTCGGTGCAGGCCTTCATGATATCGGCGCGCACGGCGGTCGCGTCCTCTGTGCGAGGATTGTCGTCGGTCACGATCACGCGGTCGGCCAAGCGCATCGCGATCTCGCCCATCATCGGGCGTTTGCCCTTGTCTCTGTCCCCGCCGCAGCCGAACACGACATGCAGCTTGCCCTGGCAGTGGGGGCGAAGCGCGTTCAGCATCGTTTCCAGCCCGTCCGGCGAATGGGCGTAATCGACATAGATTGCGGCGCCATTCGGGTGCATGGCCGCAAGCTCGAGGCGCCCGCGCACCGGCTGCAATTTTTCGAGCGCATAGACGCCGCGCATATGCAGCGAGCGGTTGTCGGGATTTTCCGCGAGCACGAGGCCAAGCGCGCAGAGCGCGTTCGAGGCCTGGAAGCTGCCGACCAGCGGCAGTTCAAGCTCGTACCGCTCGCCGAACACCTCGAGCTCGAGGAACTGACCGCCGGGCAGCGCCTTTCGCTGCGCCATGCGGATGTCGCGTCCCTTTTCGCCGTATTCGATGACGCGGATGCCGCGCTTGTCGCAGACCGCGCGCATTTTGCCGGCGTAATCGCTGTCAGCATTGATGACGGCGACGCCCTTCGCGTCCAGCATGTCGCGGAACAGGCGGGCCTTCGCGCCGAAATATTTCTCCATCGTGCCGTGGTAGTCGAGATGGTCGCGGGTCAGGTTCGTGAAACCCGCCGCCGTAACGCGCAGCCCGTCAAGGCGGTACTGGTCCATGCCCTGGCTCGACGCCTCGATCGCAAGATGCGTAACGCCAGCCGCTTCCAGCTCCGCGATTTCGGAATGCAGCGTGACGGGGTCGGGCGTGGTGAGCGAGCCTGCGCGGTTAATGCCGGGCGCGATGATGCCGATGGTGCCGAGCGAGGCCGCCGCATGGTCCATCGACTGCCAGATCTGGCGGCAGAAATTGACGGTCGAGCTTTTGCCGTTGGTGCCGGTCACCGCGACGACGGTATCCATCTGCCGGCCGAAAAAGGTAGCGGCCATATGGGCGAAGCGCTGGCGGGGGTTGGTGTCGGTCACCATGACGGCGCGCACCCCTTCCGCAAAGG
>Ga0196981_1000261_pt1 | contig 28281 bp, 23 predicted proteins | sample S3_2013CmetaG_FD_155462 | JGI IMG/M metagenome (GOLD analysis project Ga0196981, IMG submission 155462) | Soil microbial communities from Anza Borrego desert, Southern California, United States - S3_20-13C | ecosystem: Environmental > Terrestrial > Soil > Desert | place: USA: California... | reverse complement strand
ACTTGCCGAACCGCTTCCTGCTTGAATTCGACCGTGTAATTCTTCTTCGGAATCTTGTACATCCGTTACCTCCAGTGCTCAGTTTAAACTGTCACCGTAGGTATCCGAAATTCGCGGCCAACCTCAGTTTGGCGACCACTTGGCTTCCCGGCTCTTTGAAACCCAGGTCACTGAAGTGCATGCACGCCTCGCGGCGATGAACGTCATGACCTACCTGGGAACGCCGATTTCGGTACGGGTGGGAAGTACTCCGTCCTGATGCCAACGGGGTAAGGGGAAATGCGGCCATTGATTTATTTATGCACCAACGCCGGATTGGGCGGATAGGCGGGATTAAAGACGTTTTCTCGAATGGTCGTTTATCCCGGCAAATACCCAATGCCGTAACGTTAAGCCCTGTCCGTATGAATTCAGAAGCCGAGGAAAGCAGCAGGGGTCAGGTCTTGCAATCACACCTCGTCATGCTCTATTGCAAGACCTGACCCCATGCCCCCCTTTCATCGTCGGGGGCGAGCCGGCTACCGATCATGTCGGGTTAGGCGTTTACCGCCGCTATGCACCGATTATTCGGTGAGTTCTGGAACGTGCTCATCCTCGTAGCGTTCAATCAAGATTCCGACGATTTCCATGAGCGAAGCCAGTGGGTGAGATTCGTCTTCACCAACCTCGTCAATTAAGTTATCCAGGAAGCTAACTAGCCGCTCATATTCTTCTTCCCCATGTGGTACATAGATCATCCCTGCCATTTGCGGCCAAGTGTTAAGTGCTCTATTGAATTCAATGGTTTGCATACCTATATCTACTCCTTCCATTTTCCTTGATCGTACTCAACGTGTGTGAGCACGGCTCTGATGTAAAGCTTGCGACGGTTGTAATGAACGGACGCAATCAAGCGCACTTTGTTCCCACCGATGTTGAAGACGGTTAGTTTGCCGGACTGATCGGCGGAAGGAAAATGCGTGCGCAAATCGGCGAACGAGGTAAAGTTGTGCCGCCTGACGATTCGATACCAATGCGCTAAAGCTGATCGGATCTCCGGGTGGTTATCGGCGAACAGGTTAAGGCGTTTGCGAGTAATGACGTGCATCTCCGGATTTTATTTCGGTTGTTCCAGAGAAACAATTCAGATGATGGGAAATGGTGGGCATGGGTACATGTTTGGGAGCAGGGGTCAGGTCTTGCAATCACACCTCGTCATGCTCTATTGCAAGACCTGACCCCACCTTCCACAACCGAGTGCAGGGGCGAATGATTTCGCCCCTGCACAAAACGCTTTAAACGTCCAACGATCCGTCGTCGTCGTAGTCGAATCCGGCGCTGGAGTCGTCGAAGTCGGCCTGTTCGAAACCGGGATCGGAAGCCGGTTCGTCGGAGTTGTAGTATTCGTTGATTGTGATGTTTTCGACGTTTTCGGGAGCGCTCGATGCCGAATCGAGGAACCCGCCGCCGGAGCCATGATGCAAAAGGCTCTCGATGCCCTGGAATAGAAACGCGCCGCCCGCGATTCCGGCGGCGGTCGCTGCCGCCGTGCCTAAAAAGCTCATGGCGGAGCTTTGCCCGGCCGCGTTCGGAGCGTAGGGCGATGCGGGCGCCGCGCGGCCCGGCGAGGCGCCCCATGGGTCGGATCCCAGAAAACCGCCGCTAGGGGGATTCTTGGCCTGCAATTGGCCGACCTGGTTTTGCAATTGCGCGATTTGGGACTTGGCGGCATTCAGCGCCCGCTCTTGCAACAAGGCTTTCTGCACGAGCAGGTAAACGGCATCGGGCTGCTCTGCGATCGCTTGATGGATCAGGGCATCGGCTTCGGTATCCTTGCCGGATATTTTGGCTTGCTTGAGCTGATCGAGAAAATCGGTCAGCAGACGTCGTTCTTCGGTATGCATAAAAAACTCCGTGTGGATTTGGGAGGGGTGACGCACTAGTGGGGATTTATCGGGTATTTTACAAGGTCCAACGGGCGGCGCCGTTACCGGGCGCCAGGTTTATAACAACTTCTAAGGAGCAATCGGCATGGCAACCGTACTGGTAACCGGCGCCAATCGCGGCATCGGTCTCGAATTTTGCAGGCAATACGCCGAAGCGGGCTGGAAAGTTCTGGCGTGTTGCCGCCGTCCCGAGCACGCCTCGGATTTGCAGGGTTTGGCCCTTCATCGTCCGTCGGTTTCCATTCATCAGTTGGACCTGGGCAATTTCGACCAGATCGACGCGCTGGCGCACGCACTGGCATCCGAGCCGATCGACGTGCTGATCAACAACGCGGGAATCTACGGCGATTCGAACCGGAACCGGTTTGGGGCGATGGATTACGAGCTTTGGGCGCAAGTCCTGAAGATCAACGCCCAGGCGCCGGTCAAAATGACCGAGGCGTTTCTGCCGCACGTTTCGCGCAGCGAACGCCGGCTGGTCGTCGCCATTACCAGCCTCATGGGCAGCATGGGCGACAACTCGAGCGGCGGCTCGATCATGTACCGCTCCAGCAAGGCCGCGCTGAACGCCGCCATGAAAAGCCTCGCGATCGATCTCGAAGAGCATGGCGTCGGAGTGCTGATTCTGCATCCCGGCTGGGTGAAGACCGACATGGGCGGGACGAATGCGCCGACCTTGCCGGCCGAAAGCGTTGGGGGCCTCAGGCGGGTGATCGGCGGTTTCGCTCCCGGCGACTCGGGGCGGTTTCTGGATTTTCGCGGCCGCGAGCTGCCCTGGTGAAGAGAGACGGCAGGCGGAATCGTTTGAAAAAAGCCGGGCCTTTGCCTACGCTTGATGCAGCGCGGGAAAGCCGGAGCGACGGAGGCTTCGGGATCGAAGGCATCTTCCCGCCGTCATGGTCGCGAAAACCACCACCTGCCACCAAGGGGCCAGTCATGTCGAGATCAACAAGAACCATTTTCCTTTCGGCGGCGGCCGCGCTGCTCATGTCGTCCGCGCCGATGGCTTCGGAGAATTACGGTCGCGACGTCGGCATGAAGCTGGGTTCCGGGCTGAGCAACCTGGCCCTCGGATGGATCGAGTTTCCCAAGAACATCATCAACACCACGAACGAGACCAATGTGACGTTCGGCCTTTCCGGCGGGTTTCTCAAAGGCGGCCTGCACATGCTCGGCCGCACCGCCTCCGGCGTGATCGACCTCCTTACCTTTCCCTTGCCCACGCAACCGATTACGAAACCGAATTTCGTCTGGCAGGATTTCGGTGTCGAAACGCAGTACGGTCCCATCTTTCAAATGAAGGATTGAGCCGGAGCGCGGCGAACCGCTCCGCTGCGGTTCGCCCTTTTTCGAAGCAAGGCATGAAACGGATTGCCCGGCACGGAATGCCTGTTTGCCCCTGATTTTTCAAGCCCTCTCCAGCCTTGTCTCCGGCGTTTTCCGGGACGGAGGACTTCACCGCGACCGATAGTCTCGGTCCGAAATCATACCGGTCGTCATCGGTCCAAGAAGGTAAAGCACCATCGCCGGCGAGAGCACGCCTTCCGGGATTTCCCGGAACGGCGCCGGTTAGCCGCCGGCTTTATTTCCGATCCAGGAAGGGCGGACGGCTACCTCCACAGGTTGGTATATGCCAAAGGAAAAGAAGAGCAATCCGGTATCGATGTTCCTGAACGGGATGTCCGAGCTCAAATCAATCGATCGTTTTACCCGAACCTTGCTGGACAGCTTCGACGACGCCGTGTGCATGATCGACGAAGCGGGCCGCCTCGTTTTCATGAACCGGGCGGCGGAGGAACTGTTCGGTTATTCCGAAGAGGAGCTTCGCGGCCGTCCGGTGCTTTCGGAGCTGGAGGCCCAGGCGGAACCGGCGCCGATCCGGTGGGACCGCAAGCCGGCCTCGACGGAGCAGGAACGTTTGTTCGGCATCGCCGAGGCCCGCTTCCGCCGCAAGGACGGAACGGTATTCGGCGCCCGCTACAGGATGATGCCTTTGAAGGAAGGCGGCGTCCGTCTTAACCTTCTTCACCTGACCTGCACCGGCCTGCATCCGGTGCGCGACAGTGCGTTCGACACGGAATCCAACCTTCGGGCGATACTCGACACCATCATCGACGGCGTCATCGTCATCGACGAAGTCGGGACGATGCAATTCCTCAACCCGGCCGCCGAACGATTGTTCGGGTACAAGCGGGAAGAGTTGATCGGGGAGAACGTCAAGCGGCTCATGCCTTCGCCGTATCGTGAGGCACACGACGGCTATCTCGCTAATTACCGTAAAACCGGCATCAGAAAGATCATCGGCACGGGCCGGGAAGTCACCGGCCAGCGCAAGGACGGCAGCATTTTCCCGATGTATCTCTCCATCGGCGAGCTTCGGCAAGGGAATCGCCGATTGTTCGTCGGCATCACCCATGATTTGACCCGGCGAAAACAGAACGAGGAGTATCTGTCGATTCTGTCCGGCGCGGTGGAGCAGAGCCCGAACGCCATCATGATTGCCGATATCGAAGGGCGGATTACCTTCGTGAACCGGGCGTTTTGCCGCCTGACCGGCTACGGCGTCGAAGAAGTCGTCGGCCAGAACCCGAGAGTGTTGCAGTCGGGACAGACGCCGCCCGGAGTTTACCGGCGGCTGTGGGAAACGATTCGGGCGGGCGGCGAATGGCAAGGCGAGATCCAGGACCGGAAGAAATCGGGCGAGCTGTATTGGGCGCTGGAAACGATTACGCCGGTCCGCGACGCTTCGGGCAAAGTCACCCGTTATCTTGCGACCCAGCGGGACATCACCGAGCAGAAGCGCGATAAGGAGGCCTTGCAGGAAAGCGAGGAGCGCTTCCGGCAAGTCGCGGAAATGGTCGGCGAGTGGCTATGGGAGCAGGATGCGGAAGGCCGCTACATCTACAGCAGCGGCTCGGTTTTCGCCATTCTGGGCCTGAAGCCCGAAGACATCGTCGGCAAGCGCTACCTGGATCTCCTGACTCCCGAAGACCGGCAGCGCTGGATCGAAACGCTGCCGCCGACCGAACGCGTTCACGAGTCTTTTTACAAGCTCATCAATCACTACCGCCACCGGGACGGACACGAGGTTTTCACCGAATCCACCGGCGCCCCGATATTCGACGAAGAGGGCCGGGTCGTCAAATGGCGCGGCATGGATCTCGACATCACGGCCCGCAAGCGGGTCGAGGATACCCTGCGGCTGCGCGAGCGAGCCATCGAAGCGGCGAGCGTCGGCATCGCCATTGCCGACGCCCGGCAGCCGCATTATCCGAACATCTACGTCAACCCGGCCTTGAGCCGGATTACCGGCTACTCGCGCGAGGAGCTGCTGGGAAGAAATCTCCGGATATTGCAGGGGCCGGAAACCGAGACAGCCGCCAAGGAAAAGATTCGCGAGGCCCTAAGGCAAGGGACCGGTTGCGAAGTCGTGCTGCGCAACTACCGCAAGGATGGAACCCCCTTCTGGAACGAACTGCTGCTGTCGCCGGTGCGGGACGAACGGGATGCCGTCACCCATTACATCGGCATTCAGACCGATGTGACCGAGCGCCGGAGAGCGGAAGAAGAGCGGCACGAACTCGAAATCGCCAAGCACATTCAGCTCTCGCTGCTGCCGAAGAAGCCGCTGCGGCTTCCGAGAGCGGAAATTGCCGGGATCTGCGTGCCGGCGACCCACGTCGGCGGCGATTATTTCGATTACTTCTATTATGATGACAACGCCGACATCGTCGTTGCCGACGTATCGGGCCATAGTGTCGGCGCGGCTCTCATCATGACCGAAATGCGCAGCACCTTGAAGGCCGAGACCCGGAAGACGCCGGATTGCCCGTCCCCGCAGAGCGCCGCCGAGGTTTTGCGCGCGCTCAACCATCTCCTTTACGAGGACTTGAGCGCGGCCGAGCTTTTCATCACGATGTTTTATTTGAAATTCGATCTCGAAAGACGCCTGCTGCGCTATGCCAATGCCGGCCATAACCGTGCCTTGCTGCTTAGGCGGAGCGAACGGACCTGTGGCGAACTGGACGCGGAGGGACTGATTTTCGGCGTCAAGCGGGACGTGGTTTTCGAGGAAAAAAACCTGGTCGTGGAGCCGGGAGACCGGTTGCTGCTTTACACCGACGGCGTGATCGAGGCGCAGAACGAACAGGGGGAGTTCTTCGGCATTTCGCGATTGTGCAATCTCTTCGCTGCCGACCGCTCGGACGTTCCGGAAGCGACCATCCGGAAATTGCTGAGCGAGCTGCGGAGCTTCTGCGGCAAGAACGAGTTCGCGGACGACGTCACCATGGTGATTTTGCAGGTTCGCTGAGCGGTCGAATTTCGACGGGCGCTTCCGATTCGTCCGTTCCGGAATTCCAATCCGGGCGAACGCCGCGACCATGTCGGAATGGGCGTCGCGGCGCCGGAAGCGCACGAACTCCGATACGCCGGCTTCGCGCCGCGAAGGGATGGGTTCGAATCTTTCCAAACGTTGGCTGGTTTTCTATGGGCATGGCAATAAATCGTTCCATCTTCCTCTTTTCTTTCCTCCTGAGCCTCGCGAGCTGCGCGGAATTCAACACGGAAACGCCGACGCAGACGGCATCCCGCCCGCCGGATTACACCCGCGGCAGGCATGTCTATAACGCCTTCTGTGCCGAATGCCACGGCTCCGGCCGAGGCGGCGCGCCCCGGCTGGACGAGCCCGAAGCCTGGGAGCCGAGGGCCCTGGAATTGCCGTCCTTGCTGACGGACCATGCGACGAAGGGATTCCTGGGCATGCCGGAAAAAGGCGCTCATTCCGAACTGAGCGACGAGGCGGTGCGGGACGCGGTCCATTACATGATCGGGCAGATTGCAAGCGGCGAGTAGCCGCCGAACGAAAGACGGCAAAACGGTCCGGGCGATGAAACTTCTTGTTCGTCCACGCTGTCATAGCGAGGTTTGTTGAATTAAGTAATTTTACTTACTCGGCAGGGAGTGCTTTCAACCAGGAGTGCGCCCCCATCGAACGGTTCTCGTTAAACAGCTATGTTGTCGCGATACTCGGCACGTCGGCCGTATCGCTCATCCTGGCGTTTTTCAATTCGGTTTTCGCCGGATCGCCGCCGCTGCTGCTGTTCCTGGTGGCGGTGATGCCGGCCGCCTGGCTCGGAGGACTCGGCGCGGGGACCTTCGCCACCGCATTGAGCACCTTTATCGGCCTGTATTTCCTGGTCGAGCCGCATTATTCGCTGGCCGTGGCGGAAACCGCCGAAAGCGTTCGGCTGCTTCTTCTTTTCAGCGTCGGCATGCTGCTCAGCCTCGTGATCGACCGTCTGAAAAAAGCGGAGGCCCGGGCGCTGAAAGCGGCCGTCGAGCGCGAGAAGCAGCTGAAGATGGAGATCATCGAGCATTGGGAGACCGAGCAAAAGCTCAAGGACGGCGAAACCTTCGCCCGGAAAGTGCTCATGTCCTCCCTGAACGGTCTCTACATCTACGACATAAAGACCGGCACCGACACCTTCATCAATGCCCAATATACAAGGCTGACGGGCTATACGCTCGGCGACCTCGACGCCATGAGCGGGCCGGAGTTTTTCGCCCTGTTTCACCCGGAGGACCGGGCGCGGGTCGCCGCGCACCTGGAACGCCTCACGCGCATGGCGAACGGCGAGGTGTCGGAGATCGAGTACCGCTTCAAGACGGCGGACGGCCGCTGGATCTGGTGTCTGTCGCGCGATTCGGTGTTCTTGCGGGACCCGGACGGGACCGTCCGCCAGTGCATCGGGGCGTTCCTGGATATCACCGAGCGCAAGCAGGCCGAAGAGGCGCTTCGCGAATCGGACCGCCGCAAGGACGAATTTCTCGCCATGCTGGGGCACGAACTCCGCAATCCCCTGGCCCCCATCCGAAACGCCGTTCAGGTGATGAAGAAGATCGGCCTGCCTCATCCCACGCTGGCCTGGGCGGGCGATGTGATCGACCGGCAGGTCAATCAACTGGCGCACCTGGTGGACGATCTTCTCGACGTGTCGCGCATCGTGCAGGGCAAAATCACGCTCCAGAAAAACACGATCGAGCTTGCCAAGGTGATCGATCTGGCGCTCGAAACCAGCCGGCCGCTGATCGATGCCCGCCGTCACGAACTCGTCCTCTCCCTGCCCGAAGATCCGCTGACGCTGAACGGAGATGCGATACGCCTCGCCCAAGTCGTGGGCAATCTGCTCAATAACGCCGCGAAGTACACGCCGGAAGGGGGGACGATCTGGCTGACCGCCGCCCGCAAGAACGGCGAGGCGATCGTTTCCGTGCGCGACACCGGCGAAGGCATTCCGAAAAACCTGCTGCCCAAGCTGTTCAAGCTGTTTACTCAGGCCGAACGCACCCTGGACCGGGCGCAAGGCGGCCTGGGGCTGGGCCTGACCATCGTGCAAAAGATCGTCGAATTGCACGGCGGCTGGGTCGAAGCCCGCAGCGAAGGGCCCGGCAAGGGCAGCGAATTCATCGTGTGCCTGCCGGTTTCCGAGGCGGCTGCCGATGCCGCTCCCCGCGTCAAGAGTTCATAACGCACGCCAAACTTCGCCTGCGCGCGCCTGTCTCAAATCTATCGAAGGCCTGAATTTCCGTAGCAAGCTGGCCTGCCACGCCTGAAGCCCAAGGGAAACGGGATGATTCGATGAGCCGCATCGCGCCTCGCGGGACAAATCCGGCCATGGGGATCGTTTTGTTCCTCGCGCTCTTTCTCTTCGGGTGCGAGCGGCAAGATCCCGGTCCGGTCCGTCTGACCGGCTGGATCGCATCGCCGGTCGAAGAACATCTCACTCGGACGTTCATAGATACGTTCGAGCAACGGCATCCCGGCCTGCCGGTGCGGTATGAGCCGATCACGGCCAACTACATGGACAAGCTGCTGCTCATGCTGGCCACCGGGACCGCGCCCGACGTGGTGATGATCGAGGCTTTCTGGATTCCGCTGCTGGCCGATTACGGCGTCTTGTTGCCGCTCGACGGGTTTCTTGCCCGGGACCCTGGGTTTTTCCCGGAAGACTTCGAGCCGGCGCTGCTCGATGCGTTTCGTTCCGGCGGCGCGCTGTACGGCCTCCCCAAGGATTATTCGACCCTGGCGCTCTATTTCAATCCCGAAATGTTCGCCGAAGCGGGACTCGCGGATGCCCCGAAGACGTGGGATGAATTCGCCGAGTACGCCCGGCGGCTCACCCGCGATGCCGACGGCGACGGCCGCGTCGACCGGTTCGGGTACTGCCACGCGGAAGCCTTCGAATACTCGCTGCCGTTCGTCTGGCAGAACCGGGGCGACTATTTCGATGCGCAAGGCCGCGCCGTCTTCGGCGACCCCGCCTTCGCGGAGGCGCTGGGCTTTCTTCAGCGGATGAAGGCCGAAGGCATCGCCGTCATGCCTTCCGACGTCGGCGCGGCCTGGAACATGGACGCCTTCGGCCGGCGGCTTGTCGCCATGGCGGTCTCGGGTCTCTGGGCGGCGAATTTCATGAAAGAGACGTATGCGGATACGCCCTATCGGGTGGCGCCGCTGCCGGTCGGAAAACAGGCGGCTTCGGTCGCGTTCGTGGCCGGCTACGCGATCCCGAAGCGGACCCGAAACCCGAACCGGGCATGGCAACTGCTTCGCTATCTCACCGGCCGCGAAGGCGGGCGCATCTGGGTTAAATCCGATGTCGGGCTTCCGGCGCGGCGCTCGGTCGCACAGGAAGCGGCGATCGGGCGCGATCCCGTGAAGCGGGTTTTCCGGCAAAGCCTCGACCATGCGCGGATCTGGCAGTTTCGGGTGAATCAGCGCGTCCTGGACGAAACCGAGAGCGCGCTGCAGGCCATCTTTCTCACCGGCGCCGCCGTTCGGCCGACGCTGGCCGATCTGAAGCGCCGCGTGGAACGGGGAGGGCGGTTTCACGCCGATGCCCGGCACCTTGAACCGCAAGGCCGGCCCGATGCGTCCCGCCGATAGGCCGGAGCGCCGCCGCGAGGCGTGGGCCGCCTATTTCTTTCTGTTTCCGGCGCTCATCGTTCTTTCCCTGTTCGTATTCGGCCCCCTGGTTTTCATCTTCGCCGTCGCCTTTTTCGACTGGGATCTTTTCCGGGACGAGCAGCATTTCCTGGGCGCGGCGAATTTCGCCGAACTGGCGGGCGACCGGCTGTTTTTCACCGCGCTGCGCAACACCACGGTCTACGTTCTGGGCGTCGTGCCGGCCCAGACGCTGTTGGCCCTGTTGCTGGCGCTCGCCGTCAACCGGAACATTCCCGCCCGGGGATTTTTCCGGGCGGCGTTCTATATCCCGGCCATCACCTCCTCGGTGGTGACGTCCATCATCTTCCTGTGGATCTACTCGAAGCCGGGCCTCCTCAATTACGTCCTGTCGAAGTTCGGAATCGCGGGGCCGGACTGGATCGGATCGCCCAGATACGCGCTCGGCGCGATCATGGCGCTCAACGTCTGGTCGACCTCGGGCTATTTCATGGTGGCGTTTCTGGCCGGGCTCCAGGGCATTCCGGCCTCGCTTTACGAAGCCGCCCGGATCGACGGCGCGAGTCCCTGGGCGCGCTTCCGGCATGTCACGCTGCCGGGGCTCAAGCCGACGCTGTTTTTCGTGGTGACTCTCGGAGTCATCGGCACCTTCCAGGTGTTCGATCAGATCTACATGATGAGCGCGGGCGGACCGGTCAACGCCACCACCACCCTCAGCTATTTCATCTACAACAGCGCCTTCCGGTATTTCCGCTTCGGCTACGCCGCGGCGGCGGCCGTGGTGTTGTTCGCGATCATTCTGCTGGTCACCCGCGTGCAGCGGAAAATTATCCGTCCGGAAGCGCCATGAACAGGGTTGGCGCCATTCGAAACCTAATCCGGAGATCGGCCGTTCTCGCGCTTCTGCTTATAGCCACCGGCATTTTCACGCTGCCTTTCCTCTGGTCGCTGTCCATTTCGTTTCAGCCGGCGGGGGATGTCTTCCGTTGGCCGATCGAGCTCGTTCCCGACGAATTCACCTTGCGGAATTACCGGCGGCTCTGGACCGAAATTCCGTTCGCCCGGTGGCTCCTCAACAGCGGCGGCGTCGCGCTGGCGGTGACGCTGGCGAATCTTTTCCTCGACGCCCTTGCGGGCTACGCCTTCGCCCGGCTGCGCTTTCCGGGACGCAACGCCCTTTTCGCCCTGTTGCTGGCGACGCTGATGGTGCCGGCTCACGTGACGCTGGTGCCGAAGTTCATGCTCCTGAATGCCCTGGGGCTGGTGAATACCTATACTGCCCTGATCGCGCCGGCCACGGTCCAGGTGGTCGGCATTTTCCTGATGAAACAGTTCTTCGAGTCCATCCCGCCGCAACTGGAAGAAGCGGCCCGCATCGACGGCTGCAACCGGTTTCAGGTGTTTTGGCGGGTGGTGTTGCCGGCTTCCCGGCCGGCGCTCGCGGCGCTCGGCATCTATACCTTCCAGGGTAATTGGAACGAATTCCTGTGGCCCTTGGTGGCAACCACCACCAGCGACCGGTTCACCCTCCCGGTCGGCCTCGCCATGTTCCGCTACGAGTTCAGGGTCGAGTGGACCCTGCTGATGGCCGGCGCCGTGCTCATCGCCCTTCCGACGCTGCTGATATTCCTGATGTTTCAGCGGCTTTTCATCCAGGGTGTCGCCACGAGCGGACTGAAGGGGTGAACGGGCCGATCGGAAACCAGGCCCGACCGGCAAGGCATCCGTGGTCGTGAATGCCGACGATCCCTCGATGCAAGTTTTCCACGCAGAGCCGGGTCTTGCCGCTTTGCCGGTCCGCTTCGGGGAATGCGCCGCCGGAGTTGGCTGGCAAAAGCCGTTTGCCCGGAGGACAGCGCGCCAGACGCCTTGGGCCGGGTTGACGCCGAGGTTTTTCGAATGGACAAGGCCGCGGCCGGATCGCGCGGATGCCTCCATGGCGGCGTCTATACTGGAGAGCACCGGATAACAAAAACTTTGCAAAACGCCATGGCCCTATTCGCTCGAACGACCTCGCTTACCGGAATCTTGTTGGCTTTATGCGGCAACCCGGCGGTGGCGGCGACGACCACCACGACTTTCCAGGTGTCGGCCACGGTCGCCGGATCCTGTTCGGTCTCCGCCACCCATCTCAGCTTCGGCACCTACACGCCCGGCAATACGCTGCCCACCGACGCCGCCAGCACCATCTCCGTCAATTGCACCCTGCTCACCCCTTACCATGTCCGGCTGGACAAGGGACTCAACGGCAGTTCCGTGATCGGCCGGAAAATGGTCCGGGCGGGCGGCCCGGAGACGCTCGGCTACGGCCTTTACCGCGACGAGGCGCGCAACCTGAACTGGGGGGAAACCGACGGCACCGACACGGTGGACGGGGTGGGCACCGGCGCCAACGTCAGCCACACCGTTTACGGGAGAATTCCGGCGGAACAGAGCGTGCCTCCGGATTCGTACTCCGACACTATCACCGTTACCGTGAGCTACTGACCGGGAGCCGTCCATGCGCCGTTTTGCACATCTCTTCCTTTTGCTTGCCGCCGCCCTGCTGCCGACGTTTTTCTCCGTTCAGGCTCCGGCCGACAGCCTTTCGGTGACCCCGATCCCGGTCAAGCTCGGCAAGAACAGCCCGACCGATGCCATCACGTTGCGGAACAACGGCCAGATGCCCGTGGTCATCCAGGTGGATCTGCAAAGCTGGACGCAGCGCGAAGGCGAGGACATCTACGAGCCGAGCCGGGATCTCCTGGTCAATCCGCCGATTTTCACCCTGCCGCCCGGCCAGTCGCAGATCGTGCGGCTGGGGCTCCACCGCCCGGTGGACCCGCAGCGGGAGCTGGCTTACCGGCTTTATCTGCAAGAGGTTCCGCCGCCTCCCCAGCCGGGTTTCACCGGGCTGCAAATCGCGCTGCGGCTGGGCATTCCGGTGTTCGCCGCGCCTGCCGCGCCCTACAACAAGGCCTTGAAGTGGCATGCCGTCCGCACCCGCGGCGGCGATGTCAGGGTGGCCCTCGACAACGTCGGCAACGCCCACGTGCACGTCTTCGAAATCAAGCTGTCCCAGCCCGCCGACAGCGAACGCATCCTGTACACCCATCAGGCCCACGCTTACGTGCTGGCGGGCCAGTTTCATTCCTGGACCCTGCAACCGAAATCCGGTCCGTGGACGGGAAGCCGGGTCCAGATCTCGGCCCTCACTGATCGGGGCGTGGTGAATGCGGAACTCCCGCTGGAAAGGGAGTGAGAGCCTATCCGGCCTGCTCGCCGCCGTCTTATCGATCGCCGCCGCCAGCGCCCCGTCCGCGGAAAACAGCTTGCCACCGAACGACTCGCCGGTTCCGGAGCCCGCCTCCCGGTCCGAGGAAATCCTGCTGGTCGCCCGCATCAACGGCGTCGGCACCGGGATCGCCGGCAACCTGCTCAGGCTGGCGGACGGCCGGCTGCTGGCCAGCGCGGAGACTTTCCGGGCCTGGCGGATGCGCCTGCCCGCCGCCGCTCCGGCGGTTCATGACGGCGACGACTATTATTCCCTCGACGCCGTGCCGGGCCTGGGTTACCGGGTGGACGAGAGCACCCAGGAGATCGATCTTCGGGGCGGTCCGGAGATGTTCGCCACGACCTCGATCGGCGAGGCGTCCCCGCCCGTCGTCACCCCGCCGCCCGCCCTTGGCGGCGGTTTCGCCAATTACGACGTGCAGTTTCAGCAGACTCCCGCCGCTTCCCATCTAAGCGGCCTGGTCGAGCTGGGCCTGTTCAACCGTCTCGGGGTCGGCACCGCGACCTTTCTCGGCCAAAGCGCCGGCGAACCGGAAGAGATCGTCCGGCTGGAGACTGCCTGGACCCGCGACGATCCCGCGCGCCTTGCCAGCTTCCGGCTGGGGGATGGCGTCAATCGCGCGGGCAGTTGGGGCCGCGCGGTGCGTTTCGGGGGCGTCCAGTGGGGCACCCAGTTCGCCACCCAGCCCGGCTTCATCCCTTATCCCATGCCCACGCTCGCCGGCGAGGCCGCCCTGCCTTCGACCCTCGACGTCTACGTCAACAACGTGCTGCGCTTGCGCCGCGACATTCCCTCCGGCCCGTTCGAGATTCCCAGCCTGCCGGTGGTGACCGGGCAGGGCGAGGCGCAACTGGTGGTCAAGGACCTGCTCGGACGGGAGCGGGTGATTTCCCAGCCGTACTACGTCAGCCCCGATCTGCTGCGCCGCGGGCTGGAGGATTTTTCCTACGAGGCCGGCTTCGTGCGCGAGGATTACGGCCTCCGTAGCGCGAGCTACGGCCGGTTCCTGGCCTCCCTGACCCATCGCCGGGGCTTGACCGACCGGTTCACCGGCGAATTGCGCGCCGAAATCCTGAGCGACCGGCAAACCGCGGGGGCCTCGGGTCTCTGGCTGTTTCCTCCCCTGGGCGTCGCCAGCGCCGCGCTGGCATACAGCCACGGGCCGGACGGCGGCGGCAGGCTGTTCTCCCTGGGCCTGCAACGCCAGGCGCAGCGGTGGAGTTTCGCCCTGCAAAGCCAGTTCATCGGCGACCGCTTCGTCCAACTGGGCTTGCCGGAGAGCGGCAGCGCGCCCCGGCTGACCCACCTGGCGCGGATCAGCTTTTCCCCCACCGGTGGGGATTCCCTGTCCCTGTCTTATCTCCGGCAGGACAGCCGCGGCGGGGCACGCACCGAGGTGGTCTCGGCAAATTACAACATCGGCGTGGCGAGGAGCGTTTTCCTTTCCCTGTTCGCCATCGACGCCGGCGAAGACCGTACCGTCGGCCTCACTTTGACCGTTCCCTTCGGTTCGCGCAGCTCGGCCAGCCTGAATTACACCCAGGGCGCCGACGGCGGCACCGCCACCCTCATGGCCCAGCAAAACCTGCCGGAAGGCAGCGGTTTCGGCTACCGCGCGCTGACCCAGATCGGCGCGACCGAGCGCACCGAAGCCGGGGTAAGCTGGCAGACCGGAATCGGAACCTACACGGCGGACGCCTCGCTGTTCCGGGGCGAAACCGGGTACCGCCTGGGGGCCGCGGGCGGCGTGGCGGTCCTGGGAGGGGAGGCGATGCCGAGCCGCCGGATCACGGACAGCTTCGCCGTCGTGAAAGTGGGGGAGTATCCCGGCGTCAGGGTCTATGCCGAGAACCAGCCCGTGGGCCGCACCGACAGCCGCGGCATCGCCCTGATTCCGCGGCTGCGCGCCTACCAGAACAACACGGTGGGCATCGAGCAGGCCGATCTGCCCATCGACGTGGAGGTGGACACGCTCCGTCTCCAGTTGACGCCCTACCGGCGCAGCGGCGTGCTGGCCAGTTTTCCGGTAAGGGCCTCAAGGGGCGCCTTGATCCGGCTGGTGCTGGAAAGCCGCGACCCGGTTCCCGCCGGCGCGGTGGTCAGGATCGCCGGAGGCGCCGAGGAGTTTCCCGTGGCCCGGCGCGGCGAGGCCTTCGTGACCGGCCTCGCGCCGCATAACGAACTGGTGGTGACCTGGAAAGGCCGGCGCTGCGCCATCCGGGTGGACATTCCGCCCGACGCGGGTCCGCTGCCGGAACTCGGGCCGTTCACCTGCGAGGGAGTGAGTCCATGAAAAAGACCGCTGTTTTTATCCTGGCGCTTTGCGCCATGCTGTGGACGGGGCGCGCCGGCGCCCTGGCCGTGTGCTCGGTCTCCGCCGGCGGCGTGGCTTTCGGCATTTACGATCCGTCCGCCTTTTCTCCTCTCGATCGCACGGGCAACGTGCGGGTGAGCTGTAGCCTGCTGGGGCTGGCCGGCCTGCTGGTGAGCTACGATATTCTGCTGAGCACCGGAGACAGCGGCAGCTATGCCCAGCGCCGGATGCCCGGCGAGAGCTACGCGCTCGACTACAACCTGTATACCGACAACCTCCGCACCAAGGTATGGGGGGACGGCAGCGGCAGCACCTCCGTCGTGAGCGACGGCTATCTCCTGGAACTGCTCCCGCAGGCCAGGGATTACCCGGTGTACGGACGGATACCCGCCGGACAGAACCTGCCGGCCGGGAGCTATGGCGACACCATCACGGTTACGGTGAACTATTGAGAAGCGGCGGACGGCGGCCATGCTCCCGGCGCTTCAGGCTCAAGGCGGCCCGACCGGCAAGGTGTCGGCCCGGCGCTTTTCGTATTACCATCCTCGACCAATAAAAAAACGGGCGTCGCCGCTCATCGTTCGGCGAAAACGGGCGAAACGGAACCCGGATTCGATCGGCCTCATCCTTCGGCGGAATAGTTCATGTTGCGTGTCAGACTGGCGCTGGTTGTCGCCATCTCCCTGTGTTTCGTTTTCGTGCTCGGCTTCACGCTGTATTGGGGGTCTCACAAAATCGCCCTTTATTCGTCCCGCAGCCAGGCGGCCTACGAGGCTTTCGACCGGTATCAGCAGCTCTATCGGGAAGCGTACCGCTACTTCAAGCAGCGCATGGATTTGCTCCTGGTCGATCAGCAAGGCACCTCGGCGGACGTGGAAATGTCCCGCCAGCGCCTGCACGATGCCGTGGAGCGCTTGCGGAAGGCGGCGGCGACGAACGGGGATGCCGCCGGCGATATCGAAGCCTGGCAGACCCGCCAGAGCGAGCTGGACGGCATCGCCCGCCTGAGCGCCTCGCTCGAAGCCGGCATGCACCGGTTCGATCAGGTCGACCGCCTGCGCCACGAAGGCCGGCGCGAGGAGGCGCTGCTGCTGCTGTCGGACGTTCTGGAGGAGGACATCGACCGCAAATTCGATCCGTTGATCGACAGCGCGATCAACCGCGAGCGGGAGCGGGCGCTGGTGGCGAGGGAGCGATTGATGGGGCTGGTCGGCCTTTCCAGTTGGATTTCCGTCAGCACGGCGCTGGTCTCGGTGGTCTTCAGCATCGCCGCGGGCGCCATGCTGTTCAGAAGCATCCGCCGGCCGATCGAGGCGCTGATGCGCGGCACCGACGAAATCGCGGCGGGCAATCTGCCTTACCGCATCCCCATCGACAGCCGGGACGAATTCGGTTATCTCGCCAAGCACTTCAATCAAATGGCGCAGGAACTGGAAAACCAGCGGCGCAAGCTCGGCGAGGCGCAGGCCGCGCTGGAACACAAGGTCGCGGAGCGGACGCGGGAACTGAACCACCTCAATGGCGAGCTGCAACGCCTGGACCATGCGCGGAGACAATTTTTCGCCGACATCAGCCATGAATTGCGGACGCCGATCACGGTGATCCGGGGCGAGGCGGAAGTGACGCTGCGGGGCAGGAATAAAGAGGCCGACGAGTACAAGGAGTCCTTGCAGCGGGTCCTCGACCTGTCGCTGCAACTCAGCAAACTGGTCAACGATCTTCTGTTTCTCGCCCGTGCCGAAACCGCCAACCTGCAATTCGAGTGGGAAACGCTCGATTTCGCCGAACTCATCGTCAACGCCGCCGAAGATATCCGCGTGCTGGCCCAAGACAAATCGATCGCGGTGGCGCTGAACGTGGCGGACGCGCCGGTGTGGGTGCGCGGCGACAAGCAGCGGCTTCGGCAGGTCGTTTTCATTCTCGGGGACAATGCCTGCCGCTACTCGAACGCCGGGGGGCGGATCGCCATCGACTTGTCGGCCGACGGCATGGAGGCGACCTTGCGCGTCAACGATCGCGGCATCGGCATTCCGGTCCAGGACCTGGAACTGATCTTCGACCGCTACTACCGCAGCATGAACGCCCGCCGTTCCAGCGACGACGGCACCGGCCTCGGGCTTCCGGTCGCGAAGGCCATCGTGGCCGCGCACGGCGGGCAGATTTCGGCGGACAGCAGCGAAAGAGCCGGAACGACATTTGCTGTAACATTGCCGCTGGTTAAGTGGAACGAGAGCGTACTCGATACCGGCGCCGACGATTTCGACGTCGGCCGGGAGTATGTCCGGGAGTCGGCTGCATGATCCTAGAGCGTTTTCCGATTTGGTGTAGCGTCCGCGGCAGCGGGCGCTACACGGCTTAATCCCGTTCGAGCGCCCCGAGCATTGGAGCCCGGCACCGGAACAGCCTCAAGGGGCACGCGAGGGGCGAGGCGGACCAAACGCGGGTCCGGTGAACCCGCGTTCCGCCGAGCGGGTTCGCCATGGACGGCGAACCCCGGACTTCACGGCGATGCAGGACGGCATCGCCGTGAAGCGTGCGGCGACCGAGGCACATGGAAGTGCCTTCGGTCGCCCCCGGTGCCGGGCGAAACGCGCAGGATCAGGGCGCTCGCCGGGTGTCTTTTCTTTTGGTTCCTTTGGATTTGCGCCGATCCTGGCGCAAACCCTTCGGGCGCGCTTCGCGCGTCCAAAATTGTTCCCGACAATTTTGTCTTTGGACAAGCAAAGACAAACTCGCCGGGAGCGAGTTTGGACCGCCGAAGGCGGGTCCGCAGGACAAACCCCAGGGAGGGGGTTTGCAAAAGGAACCCGCGTGCGGGGCGGCTCCCCGCTCAAAAACACTTGCCGCGTTCAGCGGCACCTTAACATGGCATTTTTGGGCATTTAACCCGCCATGCGGAAACGGAAAATGCTCTAGAATCGGGCGCGTAGCGCCTTCACCCAAAAGGCGAGGTCTACGCCACGCAGGACGTTCGGGATTCATCGGCCTTTGCCGGTGCAGCGGTCAACTGCCGTTTCTAGGATGATGCCATGGCTGGCTTTTCGGGGGACGGGGCTTTAGCCCGTTCCCGCATGCGCGAAATCAAAAAACGGTTTCTAGGCGAGGTAACAAGAGCTTGGACATTCTGCTGGTGGAAGACGACGAGCGTATCGTTGAGTTCGTCAGGCGGGGTTTGAAAGCGGAAGGGTATAAGGTGGATGTCGCCCGCACGGGGCAGGAGGCGACCGTGCTCGGCACGGCGGGGGAGTACCGATTGATTATCCTGGATCGGAAGCTGCCCGATCTTACCGGCCTCGAAGTGTGCGAGCGCCTCCGCGCCAACCGCGTCGACACGCCCATTCTCATGCTGACCGCCATGGACACGGTGCAGGACAAGGTGACCGGGCTCCGTTCCGGGGCGGACGACTACATGACCAAGCCCTTTTCGTTCGAGGAACTGCTCGCGCGCATCGAAGCACTGATGCGCCGGCGCGGGGGAGGGCTCAACATCGAGCCGAAGGAGCTTCGCATCGCCGATCTCGTGCTGAACCAGGAGACCCACGAAGTCCGCCGCGGCAACCGATCGATCGATCTCACGCCGAAGGAGTTCGCGCTGCTCGAGAGTTTCATGCGGTCTCCCGGCAAGGTTCTGAGCCGGACGCGAATCCTGGAGCAGGTATGGGGTTACAGCGCCGATCCCATGACCAATGTGGTCGACGTGTACGTCCGCCAGCTCCGGCGCAAGATCGACGAAGGCCACGACCACAAGCTTCTCAAAACCGTTCGGGGTTACGGCTACAAGCTGGACGCCTCGCGCGAGCCGGACGCGATGGTCTCGGAAGGCTCGGGAGGTTAATTGGGCGCCGAGTCCAGTAACCAACGAAAATGAATTTTGGACAAATCGACTGTCTCGACTCATCACCAGGCATATTTCATGAAACAGGATATCCGTAGCCTGTCCTCAGGCGCGAGTTGCGGCGGGGCTTCCCGCTGGGAAGAATCAAGTTTCGGGGGAGGGACGCCTTTTCTCGCCTTCCTTCCGCGATGGGGGTTTGCGGTCATGGCGATCGCCTTGGGCGGACATCAAAGCCAGGCGCTTGGCGATACCTTCACCATCAGTCCGACATCGACTTCCGTTTCGGCGAATGCGGGGACAGTGAGCGTCACTCTCACTTACTCGCGAGATCTGAACGAAGACATAACCGGTCTGCTGAACGTATCCTGGGCCACGCGCGACGGTACCGCGACGGCTCCGTCGGACTATGCCTCGGTGAACGGCGGGGCGACCTTCGATCGCGGAAATGCATCGACGCAAACGCAGACCATCACGATTCCTATCGTCAACAATCCGAATCTTGCCTCACCCAAGACATTCACGCTGAATTTCGAATGTCCCGAAAGCAGGACCGGTTACTGCGGTTCCGCCCAGTTTCCGACCACTTCCGCCAGTATCACCATCGTGCCTCCAGCGGTTACTGCACCTCCAACGTCGCCGACATCGTCATCGCCGACACCGCTCGGCGAACTGTCCGGACTCACCGAAAACCAGCGGTCCGTGGCCACGGCCTTGGCAAGCGCCTGTGACGGCGCTGCTGGCGAACTGGCTCAACGCTGCTCGGACCTGCTGGGTTCCGGACTGACCGAGGCCGAGAAGATCGCCGCTTTGAGCCAAATCACCCCCGAGCAGGCGGCTTCCCAAACCAGCGTGCCCCTGCGCATCGGCACCGGGCGCATGGCCAACCTTCAGCAACGCTTGACACAGCTGCGCCAGGGCAGCGGCGGTCTCGATCTCGCCATGAATATCGACGGCCGAAAGATTTCCTACGACAAGATCGCCCGTGCGCTCGGGATGCAGTCCGGCGGTGCGGCGGGCGACGTGCCCGACGATCCGTTGCGGGACGGCCCCCTGGGAGTCTTCGTGCAGGGCCGGTTTCACGGAGGCGACAGGGATAATACCGGCGCGGAGCGAGGCTATCGGTTCGCGACCGGCGGCCTTACCCTGGGCGCCGACTACCGGCTGACCGATCGCTTGATCCTGGGTTTGGCTTTCGGTTACGACGGTGCCTCCGCCGTCTTCAGCCAGGATTCCGGCGCCATGGATACCGATTCGTACCATGGCTCTTTCTACGGCAGCTATTATCTGCCCGAGGATTTTTATCTGGATTGGATAGGGAATTTCACCCGCCACGACTACGACATGAAACGCAATATCCGTTATGTCGGGTTTTCGTCGCGGGCGCGCAGCAATCCGGAAGGGAATCAATACGGTTTCGCCCTCAGTTTCGGCAAGGATCTCGCGCTCAGCGAATGGAACCTGAATCCGTACCTCCGCATGGAGTATTCCAAGTTGCAGATCGACGCCTACCGGGAACAGGGCGGTGGCGGCCTCGGCCTGGCTTTCGGCAGCCAGGACGACCATTCCCTGACGACCGATCTCGGCGCGCAATTCGGCCGGAATTTCAGCCTGCCTTGGGCCATATTGACTCCGTCCATCCGCTTCGAATGGGAGCACCAGTATCAGAACGGCTCGCGGGACATCAAGGTTCGCTTCGCGGACGCTGCTTCCGGTACCGGCGGCTTTTCCATCTCCAATTCGGTCCCGGATCGCGATTATTTCAACCTGGGGGGATCGCTGGCTGCCACCTTGCCCGGCGGCAACGCCGCCTTTCTGCGTTACGAAACCCGCCTGGGACAGCAGGCCGTTTCCAGCCATATCGTCGAGGCGGGCGTCAGAATTTCGTTTTAAACGTGATGCCAGGGACGGCTTCGCTCCTCGGTTCGGTCCGGACTCGGGACGGGCTTGTTCCGGCATACGCGCCTGGACCGGCTGAATCGCCTATTTCCCGTCTCCCTCTTCGAGCCCGGCGTCGGCGTCCGGCGCGTCCATGCTTTTCTCGATGGCCCGGATGGCCTCCAGTTTTTCCCGGAGAATTCTCGCCTCGTCGGTTGGCGAATCGGTTTTGTAACCGGGCTTCGAATCCGGAACGCAGGCCGTCGCCGGCTTGCGTTCCGTCGCGGCCGGCTTTCTCGGCAGGCTCCTCGCGCGTTTCAGGGTTTCCATGTGGATGGCGACGAGGTTCTGCACCCTTCCGTCCGGCATCCGGTCCGGCGGTATGGCTCCCACGGACGCCAGGATTTTTGTCGTGTCGCCGCAGGTTTCGGAAAGCGTTCGCCCGATCAGAAGATGCAAGCGCACCCCCACGTCGGGGTTGTTCTGGTAATGCTTGAGCATCCGCCGGCATTCCTCGGCGCGCGCCGTGCCGGTCTTGTTGGCGAACGCGGCGCCGAAACCGAGCAGCTCGTCGATGTCCGACCGCGAATAAGCGTCGTGGGACGGTGTGTAATACGAAGCCCTGTACCGATCCGGGGAGAATTCCGCACAGCCGGCCAGCACCGAAAGCCCTATCAAACCCAGGCTGCGGACGAGTATTTTCATTCAGGCAGCTCCGGTCAGCGGCAATCGAACCCGGATACGGGCGCCTTGCTTGTCCTGCCGCGGTTCGAGAACTTCGATCTTTCCCCGCTGATTGGCGACGCACTCGCCGGCGATGGCCAATCCCATCCCGGAGCCCTCGGTGCCCAGGCTGAACGCGGCCTTGCCCCGGTAAAACGGTTCGAATACATGCTTGCTTTCCTCTTCGTCGATGCCGGGCCCGTCGTCTTCGACCTCCAGTTCCATGCCGTCGCCCACGGCGCGGAGAATGACTCGAATCTCGCCGCCCGCGGGCGAATAGCTCACGGCATTGGAAATCAGGTTATCGATAATGGTTCGCAGTTGATCCCGGTCGCCGGACACCTCGACCGGCTGGACCAGTTCCTTGACCGTCAGCGACTTCGCTTGCAGGCGAGGCCGGTGATCCTCGATGACGGACTTTAACAGGTCCTGCATATTAACGCTTTCGGCGGCATTCCGTTCGGGCTCCTCGTGCAGCCGGTTGTAGCGGGTCAGCTCCGCCAACAGTTCCTGCAACTTCTGAATATTGGTCGTCAGCGTCCGGCCGATTTCGCGCTGCTCCGGCCCCGCGCCGTCGGACATCCCGTTTTCGAGCCATGCCGCGCTTTCGACGATCCGGGCCAGCGGCTTCTCGATCTCGGCCGACACATTGTCCATCAACTGCCGCTTCGACTCTTCGAGCGAGCGCAGGCGCGTCCGCAGCAGTTCCAGTTGATCGCCCAGATAGCGGAGATCCTGCGGCCCCGTCACGCGAATGGGCTTTCCGAAATCCCGCGCCGTCAGCCTCCGGATCGCTTCGTCCAGCTGCCGCACCGAGCGGGTGAACAGGCTCAACAGAAACAGGATGACGGCAACCGAAATGGGCAGCAGGAATCCCGCCTTGATGACAAGGTCCTGCTGCACCGATTTCGACTGCGCGTAGAGATCTTCCGCTTCCCGGTCGACCTGCTCGGAGATTGCGCGCCACAAGGCATTGGCCGCCGCATGCAAACCCTGAAACGCTCCGTCGTCGGGCAAGGCGACGCGATCGCCGGTCTCGGAGCCGATGATTTGCTCGTAGACCAGCCGCTCCTGTTCCGACAATCGATTGACCGAAAGCGCCACTTTTTCGTCCACGCCCATTTTCAGCAGTTCGCCCAAGGCGTCTCTCAGGGAGTTCCGAACCGTCTCGTAGGACTGGCGCTCATAAGGCTGGCGCAAGGCCGGATGCGCCAAAATGACGAAGAGCTTGGCTTTTCGCTCGATATCGGAAACCATCTGTAGCGCCGAGCGGGCGGTTTTCACCTGCTCGACGATTTGATAAAAGGTTCGTTGCTCCAACCTGGCGATGTCGCGCATGGCGAAAGCCGCATACATCACGGCGAACAGCAGGGGAACCAGCACGACCACGAACCCGGTGGGGATCAGGTATTTCAGCGAGAATAACTTTTCGAATCTCATCCGCTTCAAATCAATCATTGCCGCACCGCCGGATTCGCAAACCGAATCCGGCGGTGCCGTAACACGCTTGTGACCGCCTCTATGATAGGGATTTATCGTCCGGTCGTGTTGAATCGCGTGATCGCTTCTCAAGCGATTCAAGCGATTTCCGGCGCAGCGGCACATCCCACAAGGTAAATCAAATGACAGCACATTTCTCGAAAGCCGGGTGCGCGATTCTGGCGGCAACTTGGCTGATTTTGGCCAACGGCGCCGAACTGTCGGGACTGCCGGTTCCGGGCAGCGCCGAAAACCCTTCTCTACTGCTCGAACTCGGCAGCCAGCCGCCTTCGTCCGCCGCCCGGAACGACGCAGTGCGGATTTATCCCGGCGATATCGTGGCGCACGAGGGAGACGCTTCGGTTCAGGCAGGGGCGGACGAGATCGGCTCGCTGCATCCGGGATTCGGCTCGTGGAACGTCGCCTTCCGGTTCAAGCTGGAGCCGCGGCCGAACGCCCGCCCATACACCTTTTGGGCGCGCTGGCGGCAAGGCGGCGAACCCGATGTGTGCGTGCAGACCTTCGAGATCTGGGCGGGGCCCGATGCTTCGAGGCTCGAACGCCGCGCGGTCGTGGTGCTGAAGCCCAAGGGCTGGGAATACGCCTGGGCCGGCGCGGAAACCCCGCTGACGCTCGAGGCCGGCGATGCGGTGGTCGAAGTGCGCAACAGCGGAGCCGGCCACGACGCCAAGGTCTTCGACGCCTTTTTGCTCGGAGGCCCGCAGCCGCCGACGGCGCTCCCCGAGCAAGGCACTAAGGAGCTACCCGCGGTGCTGCTGGAACTGGGCAAGGCGCCGCTTTGGCTGTCCGCCGGGAAAAACCCAGGGGTCCTCGTCCTTTCCGGGGCCGCCGCCGGGCACGAAGGAGCGGATTCGATCGTGACCGAAAAGGACGAGGTCCAGGTTCTTCGCCAGGGCTTCGGCGCCTGGGGCGCGAGTTTCCGGTTCGACCTCGATCCCGCCGTTTCGCCCGGCCTCTATCGCTTTTTCGCGAGATACAAGAGTGGCGGCGAAGTCTCGCAGGTCGCCCAGACCTTTACGGTCAAAGCCGGCCACGATCCGAGCGGACTGGCCGCGCGCGGCGAGTTCGTCATGACCAATACCCGGCCCTGGCAATACCAGTGGGTCAAGGGCGATTCCACCGTGGCCGTCTTGCCGGGCGATAAGCTGCTGCAAATCGAGAATGCGGGCAAGGCCGACGGCGCGAAAGTGTTCGACGCCTTTCTCCTCAGGCTGGAAACGCCGCTCGGCGACTGGATGAGCGCATCGGCGGCGGAGGCGCGAAACCGCTTTCTGGCGCAGGCAAAGACACCGCCCAATCCGAGCGGACGGCTTTACGTGCTCGACGGGAAAGGCGATCAGGGCGAAACACTGTTCCGGGGATTGGCCGCCGAAGCCGCCCGCCAGCGGGTTCAAAAGCTCCGGCTGAACTATTCCATCGGCCCGGAAGCCGAGGACATGGCCCGCCGCCTCAATCTCCCCGCGCTGCCCGCCGCGGTCGTGACCGATAACCATTACACCGTGCTCGGCGTTCTCGCTTTGCCGAAAAACGACACGGCGGTCGCGAAATTTCTCGCCGATCCGGAACATGCGGGCTCGATGCTTGCCATCCCGGCTATGAAGCCCGAGGGGCCGACCCCGCTCCGGAACGGCGTTCCCGAAGCCTGGCTGGTCGGCGGTTTGCAGGATGGCCTCGCGGGCGTTTCGATCTACGGCCTGGATACTGAAGCCGCCCTGCGTCCGAACCCCAGCCAGCCTTACCTCAGCACGGCGATGATGGGCGGCAAGATCAAAACCTGGCAAAAAGCCCCGGCCGCCGCCAACGGCGTCACCGTCATCGAGCCCGCCACCGACCATTCCTACGGCTGGTCGCGCGGCACCGGCTACGCTCAGCTCTATCTTCACGCCGATCAGCCGGTCCAAGCGCTGCTGAAATTGCGTCAGTCCGGCATCCGAACCGCCGGATGGCTGGACGGTCAGCCCCTCGCCTTCGCCGACGATCCGAACCCGCCGGCCGATTTCCCTGCTCCGGGCGAACCGGCCAAGAATGCACTTCAAGGGCTCACCACCGAAGGTCTTGCAGTCACCGCCCTGCCGGAACGCGCCGAACCGCCAAAGGCCGCGGCTCTGGCGCTTGCGCCGGGCTGGCACAGCCTGCTGGTCAAGCTCGTGATGCAGCACGACAAAGGCCAGAGCTTTTTCTTCGCTGCCCGCTTTACCGACGAGTCCGGCCGCCCGCTCGATTCGATCGGGACGCAACTCGCCGATCCAAACGCCGACCTGGCGCTCAATACGATAGCCGCGAAGCTCCGTCCGCTCGTCTATGCCGATGCGCCGGCCAATCTGCCCCGTCCGGGCGAGCCGCTCAAGCTGCGTGCCGACGTCCGCTGGCAGCCGATTCTGGAGGAACCCGATCTGCCCGCTCCCTTGCCTCGCTTCCGCGCCAAGCTGCGCCTCAGGGTGACGGATTACCGGGGCAACGAAGTCGCCGTGAAGGAGGTCGAGGGCCTCTTCCCCGGCGAAACCGGGGTCGATTTCGGAAAGACGCCGGAAGCGGGCTATTACGCCGTCTACCTCTCGCTGCATGCGCCCGACGGCAAGCTCATCATGGCCTATCCCGCCGACGGATTCACCGTGGTGCGGGGAAACGCCGCCCAGAAGGAACGGCTGGACAAGAAGAAGCTTTGGAACAACGACTATTACGCCTTCTTCGACGGCGACAAAGGCTTCCTGCAGGAGGGCGGCTATTTCGCCTGGCTGGAGCGGATGGGTATCTACAAGAGCTACGGCTCCTATCCCGGATTCCCGCCGGAACATCGGGCGAAGTGGGAACGCGCCAAATCGCGCGGGCTGGTCTTTTTCGGGGACACCTCGGGCGACAGCCATTGGCTCAACGACAAACCGGAAGACGGCCGGGCCTTTATCGGCAAGGCCGCCGCCTACACCCGCTTCTTCAAGGCCACCAACGAAATCGACATCCGCCGGGAAGGGGAATGGCAAAAGCTGCGCGATCCCGCCCGCTGGGTCGAGCGAGCCAAGTGGGAGTACGAAGCGGTGCACCGGGCGCGGAAGGACGGCCATTACGTCGGCGGCAGCCTGGTGCGCCCCGGCGATACGGCGGACGATGGAAGCTATGCCGGGGGCTTGAGTTCGGGGAAGTGGTTCGCCGAGGCGCTCAAGCTCGGACTCGACCGGTACCAGGACGCCTGGGACGTCCACGCTTATCCGCAATATCCGCCCCGCTTCGGAGGCCCCATCGGCAACGGCTCGACCGAAGACGAGCACGGCGTCCTCTCGGCTTACGAAAGGCTTGGACGCAAGAACGCCCTGCCGTTCTGGCTGGGCGAAGCCGGCGCCAAGACCGCCCACGGCTTCACCGGCCGCCGCTGGCAGGCGGAGCAGGCCGCCAAAATGATCGCCTGGGCCAATAGCCGCAGCGATTACCTGGGCCTGGCCTTCTGCCTTGGCCACGAATACGACTTGGGCTACGGCCGGCTCTGGGACTACGCCATGGGCCACAAACCCGCCGAAGCTGCCCTCTACACCGCCGGAGCCTTGGTCGACGGATTGCCTTACAAGGCGGTAGACACCCGTGATGCCAATGTTCAGGCCGCCCATTTCGGCGAGACTTTCATGATCTGGCGGACGGATGAGCAAACGAGCGATTGGCCGCTAAAGCTCGATCCGGCCAAAGCTTGGGTTGTGGTAGATGTGGTGGGGCATGCCGAGAAACTTGCGGTGGATAAGGACGGCAAGGCAGCCATAAGGATATCGGCGAGTCCGTTGTATATTCTGAATAAGGCGGATTATGAAAGGCTGATGCGGGGGCGGTAGGCTGATTGCTAGGATTTACTTCGCTTGTTCCAGCCTTCGGTGTGAGCCAAGTTTTTTAAAGGTCCCATAAATCAGGCGGTTTATATATCATTTTTGATACAAAATAAGACGTTATGTAGGATGTCTACTTCAAGTTAGAACTATGAAAGAGAATCCATCACCTTATATCACCGATGTCGGTCAGTTGATTGACGAGGTGGAGTCCATTGCAGGCGATGACCTGCTTTTGTTTCGGGGGCAGAACTGTAACAAGCCGCTTCTGCCAAAGATTGCTCGCAAGAATCCGGCCAATGACACCACAAAAATAGAACAAAACATGCTTCATGAGCTTAAGAGGCGTACGGCGCGGCACCCGCTAGTCCTTGGAAAAGACGACTGGGACGCACTTGTGGTCGCGCAGCATTTTGGAATGTCGACCCGATTGCTCGATTGGACTACTAATCCGCTAATCGCGCTTTGGTTCGCAGTGATTGATGAGAACCCTAAAAAAGGAGGGTACGTCTACATGTTTCCGGTTACGGATGATCTCATACTCGATCGAGAGCGGGAGCTTGACCCGTTTTCGACGGGTAAGACAAGGGTGTTTAAACCATCGATAAACAACGAACGCCTGTCCGCGCAATCGGGCTGGTTTACAGCGCATAAGTACTCAAAACAATCAATGCGGTTCGTGGACTTGCACAAAAACAAGGAACTCAAACGAAAGGTCTTGATGAAGAGCGTAAGATGTGAGAATAAAACACGTTTACGAAAGGCTCTGGACCGGGTTGGGATAAATCAAGAGTCGATGTTTCTTGGCTTGGAAGGGACATGCAGATATGTCGATTGGTCATTCAAGAATCAGTTCTAACAAGTCGCTCCATCGGACGCTAAAAAGGCTAGCGACTTTTCGGCGTCGCTGAGCTTCACGTTCGGCGTCAGATCGTAGTCAGATCGTAGATACCGTCTTTCCCGTCAAGCGGAAAGTGCATAATCGGCTTGGTAAGGCGTGCGGGTTTTGATGACGCCGAAGCACAAATGGACAAGTTTGCGCATCGCGGCGCCGAGCGCGGCCATTTTG
>Ga0196981_1000260_pt1 | contig 28360 bp, 35 predicted proteins | sample S3_2013CmetaG_FD_155462 | JGI IMG/M metagenome (GOLD analysis project Ga0196981, IMG submission 155462) | Soil microbial communities from Anza Borrego desert, Southern California, United States - S3_20-13C | ecosystem: Environmental > Terrestrial > Soil > Desert | place: USA: California... | reverse complement strand
TTTGAATTTACTACATTACCATAAAGGTCTAAATCAACGGTTTCGACTGTAAATTTCCTTGTTAAATGAAGAAAAAGGGCGCTACCGATATATCCGGTTCCGCCGATAATTAAAATTTTCATATTAATTGAATATGAGGTAACGGTAGAATAAAATCCCCATTTAAATTATAATCCGAATGTTTTTCAATAATATTCCGAGCGAAATTCCAAGCGCTTATAAGTGTGTAAGGCGGATTCTTCTTTTTCCAAAATTCAACCGATTCAATTTTTACATTTTCCCCGGGAAGATATTTACCAACTTTTAATGGTGAATCGTCAACGCAATAATTAATATATTTTAAAGATTTTAATACTTTGTAAAGCGTGGTTAATTTCGCAGGTGCTCCGTAAGCGGCAATTTGAAGTCCAATTTCATGGTAAGTCTGTAATATTAAATTAAGATTAAAATCAATTCTTCGAAACTTCGTCATCCAACTTTGATATACCGATGGGTGATAAATTTTAGCCGCGTCTTCCGCTTTGATCATCTCATTAACTAAAGATGCTTCATTTGCCTTTTTTGAACAATAAACGCGAATACTACCACCTTGACTAATCGTCTTCTTAATATCAATTATGTTTAAACCGTATTGTTTTAATAACCGTTTTAAAGGTTTTATCGAATGATAAAAAATATGTTCATGATAAATTTGATCAATATAATTTCCTTTAAAAGAATCTAACCAATAGGCGTTTTCAAAAATGAATAAACCATCATCCGACAAGAGTTTAATAATGCCAGAAAGAAAATAATGGAGATCGGCAGTGTGAGCGAAACAGTTATTGGAAGTAATAACATCCGCCGGACCATATTCATCTTTAATTTTTTGCGCCGTTTCAGGGGAAAAGAATGCGTTGACCGTATCCACCGTTTGGGCGCTATATTGAGCGAGATTCTGCGCCGGTTCAACATTCAAAACTCGATATCCAAGTTTTTTGAATTGTCTAGATAATTCGCCGCAGTTCCCGCCGATATCAACGATGAAATCATTAACCGAAAAATCAAACCGTGAAAACTCCGATTGGGCATAGTCAGCGAAATATTTTACCAACGCGGGATTATCCGATGTTTTATATAAATAATTAGAAAATAATAGAGTAGGATCAACCGTATGTTGTAGTTGAATGGATGAACATTCACGACAAAGCATTAGCACCAAAGGATATTCGTTAAACGATTGATCTTTTGATGTCCGATACGAGTTTGCAAGCGCGGTCGCGCCGACATTTACAATAGGTTCTATATCGGAACTTGAGCAGAGGCGGCATTGTTTGTGTTCTTTAATCATTGACCACTTTTAAAATTTCGTTAATCGATATATTATTTATACCACCCGCGCCAAATAAATGATAAGCATTTCCTTTACAATTTAATGGACAAAAAGCGCTCGTATTATTATAGTGGTTTTCTAAATAATTAGTATAACAGATTATTTGCCGCGCTCCATAAGCCCCTAAAATCCAAGCACTTCCGGAGTCCGTGGAAATTGATAAATCACAACCTAAAGCCTCCTTTACCATATCAAACAACGAAAGTTTCCGCCGGTCAAAAACCGCAGAGTGATCTAATAATTCACTTTTCGGACTCCCGTATTGATTTACTTGATAACCCGCTTCGTTCAGTTTTTTAACTAATTCCATCCACCATAATTTTGACGGACTTCTTTTTAAAATAGATGGATCATTACCATAACCACTAAATGGAAATAATGCGATTTCACGTTCTTTACGTTCGACCGAAAACCATTGATTTAATTTTGGAAGTGTTTCTTCTTTTGTTATTAAAGAAAGTTCGGCGGGATTAATCCTTTCGCCCGATAACAATGTTGCCATCCTTAAATTTTCTTCGAGAACGGTCCAATGATTAAAATAATCCGGCCGAGTTAATTGAGGATAGGGATAAAAAACTAAATCAAATTGATTAAAAAATTGTTTATCTTGATCTGTAATAACATCATCTTTATCTGAAATATAAATACGATCGATCAAAGGATGATTAAGTAAAAGCGATGCTAATTGAGAACATTTCGGGTCTAGATAAACAGCTTTATATGAATTGGGAATTTTTTTTTCCAGATAATTAAGAAATGGTAAACGACAAATCGCGTCTCCATACATACTGGTTAAGGAGTAAAGGATGAGCGGAGATTTATTCATAAACATCAATTCGATGGAAACCACATGATTTTTTATCCAGAAACTCTTTATAGGTTATTGGTTCTAACGAGAATTTCCGCGCGCGTTCCAACATTATTGGTTCAAAAAATCCGCCGCCGAATCCAAAATAACAAAAAAAAGCATCCTCTGCAAGAAATGAATTAGTATGAATTAATTTGTCATCTATTTTGATTCCTTTAACGATTCTGTTTTGACCACCGTTTTGGTTAACAAAATCTAAAACTTTTAAACATTTATCCCGCCGCCGAAAATTGTGTCCGCCATTCCCTATTTGAATTGGATGGAAATTAAAGGTATTTTCGATGACTTTAATCGGTTCTTTCCAAGGGGCTCCGATCCATGAATATCCGGACGTTAATTCTTCGAAACCCTCTTTCACAAACCCGCTGTCTTCTTGAAAATAAAAAAGTTGATTGTGTTTAGGATTAATTAAATAAAGCAAACTATTAATACTAAAATTATTAAATTCGAATATATTATTTAAACGCGGAATAACAATAACCCTAACATCTCCATAGTTCGCGCGGATATATTCTACGTCTTCTGTAATAGCATCCAAAGAAAGAAGCAAATATAATGGATATTCGTATTGACTAAATAAACGAAAAGAACGAATGGAAGGTTCATGATCCTCTTTTTTAAATAAAGAATTTGAATGTAAATATACACCAGCGAAAGCCTCATCTTTAGTTTTCTTTACTAAAGGGGTATCCATGTAGGATTGCTTGATTTTATTAAGAAGGCTCCGATCCATTAAATAATATTTTCTATTGTTTTAGCTAAATGATAAAACTTTTCCAGACAAAAAGTAAAATCGCTTGAAGTATATTTTAAAGGAATGTAATTATTATCTATAAACCACTTTAATATCTTATCTATGTGAGGATTTATATAATACAAACCTCTATCCGTTCGATCGAATAATTCGACATGAATTATCCAAGGACGACTAATCATCTTTTCTAAAACAAACCATTCGGAACCCTCTGCATCCAAAAATAAAACATCAATGTTCCCCGCATCAACGGAATCGAAAGTTACAGCTTTAACGATTTCACTTTCAATATCTTCAATCTTTTTATCTTTAGGGTCAAGACGATCTTTATTAAAAATCGTTGCTTGAACAACGGGGGACTTTACATTATCAAGCCATGAACATGAACCATGATTCCTTAATTGAATATAAGCGTTTTCATTACTTATTGCCACGTTATACAACCGAATATTTGGTAAATTACCAATAGCATTCCTGATTTCCAAAAAATGAGTAGGATTCGGTTCAAATAGGGAGCACTCTATACTTGAATCTTTAAAGAATTGAAGACACCGTGATTCGCTAAGACTTCCGACGCCTACTTCAAAAACGGTTTTTGGTTTTAAAATCATTTTTAAATTATTAATATTGTAGTTTTGCTATTGCCATCTTGAAATTTACCCATTTATTTTCTCCAATAACTATATATATTCCGTTCGACCTCATATTCTCTTGTTTTGATTTCCCGCCGGGGTTGTGTTAAAGCATAATCGAACATTTCTTCAAGTAATAACTCTAAATCAGTATTATCTTTAAATTCTAAAAGATATTGAGCTTTTTCGGTTGAACAATAAGCTATTTTAACTTCTTTACGGGGTTCGAGATGAACGATCTCCGGATTAAATCCGCGTTTTATCGCTATTTTCTGAACTAACTGCGCGGCTTCTAAAACGGTAATTGGTTTCTCGGAACCTAAATTAAAATTTTCACCCACATATAATTCGCCAAAAAGTAATTTTTCAATGGGATCGCAGATAAATTGAGCGTCGCTAAAACTTCGGACACAATCGCCTACACCATATACAGTTATATTCTCGCCGAGAATCGCTTGCCTAACAAAAATAGCCAAGCAATTACGATATTTCGAATAAAAATTTTGATATTTAGAAGCTATATTAAATCCAGTAATAATATTATATTTTAATCCAAAATGTTCATAAGCTTCTTTTAAATCCCATTCATTTAATACTTTGGAAAAAGCATATGGTTCTAATGGATTAATTGGGTCGATTTCTTTAAATGGGGGCTTCCCGTTTCCGTAACGCGCGATACTTGAAAACGATAAAATTTTCTTTACGTCATGATTTATGCAACAATTAATAACGTTTGCAGTACCAACTATATTAGTTTTATAGGTAAAGCTACGTATAAACGGTGAGAGGACTTCGGCGGCTTCTGCGGCTAGATGAACAACATAATCGGGTTTTTGCGCGGTAAAAATCTCATTTAACTCATTTAAATTAGATATATCGTTAATATATAGGTTTGATCCTATTGGCGCGTTTTCGCGGTATCCTTCGGAAAGATTGTCTACACCAATAACATAGTGCCCTTTCTCAAGTAAATAACGGGAGATTACCGCCCCTACCATACCGCATATTCCAGTGATTAAAATTTTACTCATCTACAAATACCTCCGGCGGACTCATATTTCTTTGTTGATAATATACTTCATCAAACTCCAAGCAATCTTTTTCTTCATTCCATTTAAACGAACAGCCATGTTCATTCCATCGCCGGGTTTGATAAGCGATTTTTTCTTTACAACGTTTTGGATGGCACCAAGTATAATGGAGAATGAAAGCGATGTTCTTTGGTATTCTTAAAGAAGGTAAACCTTTTTCTCCGATCGTGATAACTCCGTCTGTCCAATAACAATTATCATCGCCATTAAATCCATTTAAAACCGCGTTCCCATATTTAATTCGCCAAACGCGGTTCGGACAGAAATCATCGGTATAATGCTTTTCATCAAAAACAAGATTTTTATGATAAATTTGGAAATAAGCAATAAATTTTTTCTTTTCGACGAAATCGTAAATTTGTTTAATCTGTTCTACCGTATACACTTCATCGCTACCAATACTATGGATTACGTCGCAATTTTCTTTTTTGCAAATATCCAAGCCCAAATTCCGTGATTCATGTTCCATCAGACCCGGCGGGGCTTCCACCACATAATCAATTAATCCATCTTCTTTGTATTTTTTAAGTAATTCCAAAGTGCCATCCGTTGAATGATCCGCGCCATCTTCCGTTTCTTTAAACTTCGTGTCAATACAAATAATGACTAATTTTTCCGGATTCTCCGCGCGGTATTTAATCCACGCGGAATAACATTTTTCTACGTAATCAATCGCGTTGTATAACGCGCAAATAAGACCTACCTTCATATCCAAATTACTGATTTTTTATCCAAACTTTCTTGAATTTTAGATAGATGAGAAACAACAATATGCGGATTAGGGTTTAATTGTAAATCGTTTTCACAAATTTTATGATAAAAATTACCTAGTTCTAACATTAAAGGAGTTGTATATGATAACAAAGGAAATTCAACGCCATTAAATGTTGGCGGTTTATTTGTAGCGGAATCATAACTCCAAATACCAACTTCGGTCGTGAGTTTTAAAAGTCTCGTCTTGGAACGATGTAACCAAGACGCGAAAAGTTTCGCGCGGAAACCATTTGCAAAATCAATAAGAACATCAACATTATCAATAATCCCTTTATTTACCGTTTCGGTTCCAATGGCATACACTCTTTGGATTTTATTATTCAAAGGTAAAATAATACTCAAATCATGAGGTAATAGGTCCCAAACAACGTTTACATCCGTTTTGAACGGTCCCCAATTCGCGCGATGACTTTCCAAAGATAAAATCCGCCCGAACATTCGGGTTTCAAAAACCTGTTTTAAAAAGAAAAACTCCGGTGAATAAGTGAAGGTTTCATCCACCATTAGGATACGGAAATTTGTAGTTGCTAAATTGTAAAGAATACTTGATTCGATCGGGTCTAAAGTTAAAGGTTTTTCAACGAAAACGTGTTTCCCCGCTTCGAGACATCGTTTGGTGATCTCAAAATGAGTTTTCGGCGGCGTGCTGATAAGGACCCCCGAAACCTCATTATCCTTTAAAATATCATTGATATCGGTAGTATTAACAATATCTGTCTTATTTAAATCACATATATATTTAACTGAAAACCCTAAATCATTTAGATTTTTGTATAAAATCGACCCCCAATAACCAGCCCCGATTAATGATAAAATGGGTTTCATTTTGTATTATTATAGAGGTTAATAATACGTTCAACAACTCTTTCGAGAGAAAATTTAGATATAAAAGAATCAACTAACGATTTACGAATAGTTTCGTAGTAATCCTTGTTTTTTTCGATTTCTTCTACTTTTTTAAGTAATGCATCCGTTGTAGGGTCCGCCGCGAAGGGTTGAAGATCAAACGTTTTAACAGCCGGATTATCGTTGCATAAAACGGGGTAAGAACCACAAATAACCGCTTCCACGGCTGTTAATCCGATTCCTTCGTATTTAGATGGTAAAAAAGTAAATTGATGACTTGAATATAATTCAGATAACTTTTCGTCGCTGGGACAAAAAATACATTTATTATAGTGAAACGGTTGGGTTGTTGCTACGGTGACTCCGCGAAAACCAGATAGCAAATCTACTCGTTTATTCGAGTCAAAAACCCGCCCGACATAAAGATATTTCTGATCGCGCGGAATATTAATTTGTTTAACCGGCCGCATTGGAAAATAATTTACATAAGGATTAATTCCTAATATTTCATTCATTTGAACAGCGACGTGCTCAGAAATGGTAGTAACAACCTCCGCGCGGCTTAATTGTTCTTTGGTTTTTTCAACGGGCCAACCTTCAATATGGGGCGGAATATCCAAAAGATTATAAATACGGATCGGTTTAGTAATGCATTGGTCATAAAACGCTTCAGCGTCATCAAAGAAGCCATTAGCGTGATAGATTAGGTCCGGTTTATCTGATAACGTCCAACCGCGCCGAATAAACTCTTGTTCAATACGTTCCGTACTATTAAATAAACCTCTATAACCTAAGCACTTTATTGTCATAGCGTTTTAGAATATCCTTCCCAATCGATGTATAAACCCAAACAACCTTTAACGACATGAGTAGAATACGAAGTAATAGGTGTCCAAAGACGTAATCCGTATTTTTGATATACATCTCTATAGAATTTTCTATCTTCTGGCGCTCCCGTTCCCGCTTTGCACCAATAATCTAATTCCGCGCGGACTTTTTTAAATACGCTATAACTCATTGCTACGGAACAAGTTGTGCTTTCGGCGGTTCTAAAATAATCATAGATGCCAGCTTCAATTTTCTCCATTCCATACGTAATATCATCGTTTCTTAAACAACGATCGGGGTGGTTGTAGAGAGTGGTAAAACCATAACTGTTTAAACCATCTAATAAAACGTTATCCGAATTAGGAAGAAAAAGATAATCATCCTCACTAAAGAACAACGCCTTCGGTTGTAAACTATCCGCCAATTCATAACATCTTAAAAGAGATTTTTGATTATTTCTTTCATTTATCTCTAGAATATGAACGTTGGTTGATTTAATCAAATTGTATAGCTCGTTTTCCCGACAACCATCCCAAACAACGAATATATCATATTTTCCGCCGAAATTATTATAAAAAGATTTATAACATTTAAGCTTTGAAAACCAATTCGGTCTTTCCGGACGATATTCCTTTAATTCCGATGGACACGCGCGGTAAATAACTGTTAATTCGGACATATTTCTTTAAAAACTTTATCTAAACTTTCTTTCATCGCGGCGGCGGAATATTTTTGAATACTATCGTAACAATTTTTTTGTTTTATAGTATTGCGATTATTCCATGCATTTTCAATATCCGCTTCGCACGTAACAAAAAACCCGTTCACTCCGGGATAGATCGATTTTGTCATGTGTCCGATTGGAGTTGCAATTATACCACATCCATACGAAAGGGCTTGTTTAACTGACAACATTGTCTCATTGATCGGGAAGCCTAAAAGACAAGAAAACAATTTAGCTTTTTTTAATAAATTAATTTTAACATCCTCAGTGACAACTCCCAAATAACGAGTTTCAAAACCATTACACAATGACTTAATATCGTATCCTTCCGCCATTGGGCCGCCGAAATATCCTTTAATTTTATTACGATTACAAAAATCAATTATTATGTGCGTTTGAATCTGTGGATAATGATTTGAAATTTGTACGATACAATCCTCTTTCTCATGCTCTTGAAATTCCGGAACGTCAATTCCCAATACAAATTTAAAAATTTTAGGGCTTCCTTGTATATTTGGTTTTTGACCTTCCGGATTATGAAGTAGAACAAAACGATGGTCTTTATGAACCGTCTCACCTTGACCGGGACACCAAACTAATTGTGGAACATCGGTTTTGAGAAAAACATTTGTTCGGGTATGGATCACTAAATCAAACTCCTTTAACCACGGACAATCAAAATCAATAATCGCGGCGGAATTTTCTATAAAGTAGAAACGTTCGTGAATCGCCCTACTAAAAGAATTGGGGTGACCCGCGATATACGTATTAGGGTTGTCGCGCCATATTTGATAAAATGTTCGCCCTATACCACCATATCGGTTCCCGCTAAAATCTTCACTTCCGTCACTTAAATCTAACAATAAAATTTTCATCGTTTTAAGTTTTTAATTATCGAACGAATTCTGTTAAAAAATAAATATTTTTCACCGAGCAACCAATTGGTTATCCCTATATATAAGATAACAAAAAAGATCACTATTACCATCACAATAAAAATATCCATATCATCCCACAATACTAATCGGCGCTGGAAAAGGGAAAATCATTTTGCCGCCGCGCCGGAAAAACTCCTTTTCTCTTTCCCTGATTTCGTCCTTGAAATGGGGAATTAAACAAAGATAATAATCGGGATTCATCGCGCGGCTTTCTTCTTCACTAATTATGAGAATATTTGTTCCAACTGTTGAACAGCCCCATTTTTCAGGACTTCGTTCGGCGGCGTAAGGAATCAAAGAAGAATCCAAATGCGCCGTTTGTAGAACGACATTGCCTTTAGTAGATGCTGAATAAAGATGGATGGTTTTTCCTGAAGAAATAATCTCTTTAACCATTGAATTTAATTCGTTTGCATGTTTATCAACGGCGAATTGAAATCTATTCCCCTTAAAGGGAACCCCATCTGCAATTCCCATTTCGAACTCGTCAAATTTAATCTTTTTTAAGTTTAATTCATTTTCATCCGTCTTAAATTCGGAATAATTATGATCGTGACAGGCGAAACAAAGAATCGATCCGCCGTTTGTCGGCGTAATCTCCGCGCGGAAAATTTTTAATCCATGTTTTTCCAAAAGATAATCTAGCGCTCCTAAATGATAAGTCTCAAGATGTTCGTGAACAAAATGACTATAATCTACATTCCTAATTATCGTTGGAAGATATGCTACTTCAAATACAAAAAGCCCGCCTACATCAATGTTTTGTTTAACGTTAGCTATAAATGTATTAATATCATCAATATCGTATAAGCAGGCGATAGCGGTGAAACAATCGAAATATCTGCCGCGCAACCCATTGCACGGATAAAAATCGTTAATTACTTCGATTCCTAATCTTTGTTCCTCTGTAGGAATACTTCCGCCGTCTACACCGGTTTTCTTTACGTGCTTCGGGTAGCAATTCAACATGAAACCGTCATTCATTCCTACATCTATAGTTGTTTCAATGTTTGGGTTGATTTCCATTATTTTATTAACAATTGATTGAAGCCAATTCTTCATCGTTTGAGAGCGCGAAGAACGATAACCGTAATCGTAATAAAGAATTTCCGGCGGCGTTGTGATTGATAATTGCGTTAAACCACAAGCATACGATTGTTTAGACGTATCACATTGCATTAGCTCAACGGGAATTTTACGTTTCGGCGGGGCTAATTCTTTATTTGGGTTGTAGAAATTACCATGTAACCAATGACCCCCCAAATTTAAGACTTGTTTTAAAAACGGATTATCGCAAATCCGACATTTTTGAATATACTTAAGATTCATGCTAAATTTTGAAAAAACTTTTTGTTACTCCTATATCAACATTTGTAAAATTAAAGTATTCTACTCCATAATCCACCCAACGACCTCCCCCTAATTTAGTATTTTCTCCCGGGCGAAATGACATTATATCGTCTAAGTTATTACTTTTTAAGAGAATTTTTTTTCTTACTCGATCGTAGCAATTTGCAATATGAAAACATCCGCTATTAACACCGATAAAAATATTACAAGTCGCTATTAATTTTACACTTTCCCAAAACGGAAGTCCACGTTTATCGATAAAACAAGGAAAGTATTGGTCCGTTTCGGTTCCCACTTGATAAATATAAAAATCTGAATAATTATTTCTTATTGTTTCGACAATTTTCGGAGAGATCGGCTGATTATTTGTTAAACCATTTAAATGAACAACTATCGCATTTAGATACATTTTATCTGTTTCATATTTATATAAACGGGGCGTTCTTTGAACGCAAAGAGCTTTAAAAGCAAAAGCGACCCCTTCCGTAATCGAACAACTCGAAATATTTCGGATTTTACTTATCTCCGCGACAAATAAATTCGGATCAATAATTAAATCCGGCCGACTAGATCGATCTATAAAAGGATTATAATCATATATCCGATGATGATCAACATCGATCAATTTAGTTTTAAAAGATTTAAAAAAATTCTCGGGTAACGCCGAAAACATCAGCGAATCACCTATTTTGTGAGAAATATTTGTCAAACCTATTCTCATGAAATTTCATTAAAATTTTAGTATATGTCTGAATAAATTTTCTTATCCGGGGAATTAATAACAAAAGTCACCATTCAGAACTTTAAAATTAACGATTGCTTCCAATCCACATTAAGATTTTGAGCTAATACGAAACGCGGAATTAATTGGGTTTCGGGAATAGTCAAATTTATTTTAACAACTTCCGCCGCAATTCTCGGCGGAGTATTAATATCTAAACTATCGTTCATCCCGAACGGACGCCAGCGCGGATGCCATCCGATTGATTGTTGGCTATACCCAAATCGCGGGTCTAGCAACGTTAAAGGAACTCCAAACTGATTTGCGATATGAAAAAAACCATTATCCGCGACCACCGCATATTCACTTGTCTTTAAATGCTCGATCGCATCTAATACGTTGGGATTGTGATCGACGCAAACATTCGGCGGAAAATCAGGTATTGGTTTATGATTAATCTTTTTATTTGCCCATTCATTTAAAATAGGTAAATAAATAATATGAGACGGAAGATTCAAAGCTAAATCTTTAGCTAATTCAAAAATCCATTCATAAAGATATCCCTCAGTGTTTGAATTTAAACACAGAGATATTTTTTGATGAGGGGTCCAATACTTAGTTAAAAGACGAGTTTGTTTAATAGTTTTAGGGGTAGTTCTATAACTTTGAGCCGGGAACGCATATTTTGACCGAAATAGTAAATCCGGGCAAGTCACATAGACATAATCGTGGTGTTTTAATTGTTCATTGATCCAAGTATCATCTGTAATGATTTTATAGTTTTCAGCAACCGATTCGCTTTCTTGTTGTATTTCAAAATCTTTATTAAATAGATAATTGATCATTTGGAATGTCTCATTCCGCGCGAGACATTTAACAACAACGTTATCCCCAACGAGTTTTGCGTAATGCGCGCACTGAAACGATTCGATTAAATCGCCCGCGCCGCCGAGTCCTACTATTAACGTATTTGCCATTTCTTTCTAATTCTTCTTCTAACCAATCGATGAGAACCGCGCCGATCTTCATTTTTTTATCGCCGCCCAAATATCGAAAATCGCGCCAAAATCTTTAAATCTATCATTGAATCTAACGTGCTTATCTACCGCCTTCCTTAGTCCCGCGAATTGCGTTACAGATATATGATTATAATCATGTCCAAGCATTAATCCGCCCGTTTTTAACTTGGGATACCAATTGTTGATATCCGCCGTGACAAACTCATAAGTATGATTTCCGTCAATAAAAATAAAATCCAAAGATTCATTTTCATGGAGTTTCCACATTTCGGTGGAACATCCTTGTTGAATGATCGCGCGGTCTTTTATTTTTAATTTATCTAAATTAGCTTCAAAAGCCGCCCGTAAATTAGGAATATCTTTTAGTAATTCTTCGTGCTCGCCGGGTGTTCCCGAAAAGGTGTCAACCGCGTAACCAGTTAAAAACCGATTAGATAATAGGAAAGTCGCGAAAGAACGACCGTGCCAGCATCCTATTTCGGCAAATTTTCCCTCATCGAAACTTAAAGCGACAGATGACAAAAGAATAATTTGTTCAAAATATTGCCAGCCCGGAATCGTTTCTACTTTCTCTAAAAGAATCGGGATTGCCGGACTTTGAGAATTAAGTAACTCGCTTCCAATTTTAAGGAATTCAATTAAACAACCGGGGGTTGGTTCTGTATTAATCAAAATTACTAACTACTCCTTTCATTTGACATGCTTTAGTGGCAATCTTATTGGCGAATTTAATAGCTTCTGGCGCGGAACCAGTTGATAACCAGTGTGTTATAAAACTAGCACCAAAACTATCCCCCGCGCCGGAACTTTGAATAACTTCTATTTTATCCACTGGGTAAATATTGCCGTTATACAAGGTCCCCTTTGCCGCTCGGGTGACAATTAAACGTCCCTGATTGGACGGTCTAGCTAAATAATCCGATTTCGATATGTTATAGTTATATTCTTTCTCGTTTATCTTGATCCACGTTGCGCCGTCTGACCATGAACCAAAAATACCTTTACTATCCACAATCGACGCGCGGGAATGATTAAAAATATATTCCATTATAGTTTCGTTGAGAAATCCTTTTCCATAATCCGCGATATATACACAATCGAAGAAGCTTAAATCTTTACTATGTATTTCCAAAAAAGAATTTAAATAATCAATAGTTAAAGGAGAATTAACCCGATCATTTTCATCAACTCGTAAGAAATAATGACCACTTGCTTCATCAATATACCGAGTTTTGATAATAGGATCGGAGTTTTTAAGTAAAAGAGCATCCGCGCCGAAATGTTCGAGATTTAGCGCGACATTCCCCGCCATGCCCGGGTTGGAAGTTTTCCGGCCGGGATTTAAAACCGGAACGGGACCTTCGGGCGAGAGGCGAACGCAAGAACAATAGATGAACCGATCCTCACAAGAATCACCTACGACTAAAAAATTGGATTTCAATCCCCTTTATTATAGGGAAGTTTAAAGGAAAGACAAGAGTTTAAAGGTGTCCTAATTGTTTTTTTACATCCACAATTATCTCTCGATCCACTACAGAAGTCTTATCACGTAAAACCGGCGCGACTTTATCTTTAAAAAAGTCTGGGTTTTCTTTCTTAATTTGTTGAATACTATTAACTAATGAAGCAAGAGTAGATGAATAAGCTTCGTGGGTTTCTTTTGAAACGACACCCGCAAACGTCTTTGCGGCGGGAATAATTCCCATGATTAGTTTTCCAAACGCGCCGAAAACAAAAGCAAATACTCCGAAAACGGAGGAATACGGGGGCGGTAAAACTTGGCTCAAAATTTGTAAAATAAAACCGGCGACGAAAATAATCGCGATCCAGTAAAAAACTCTTTTAATTTTATACCAAGTATTAGCATATTGAGCATTCTCGGCGGCTACTTCTTTTGCTTTTTCTTCGGTTTTGGCTAATTTAGTCTCAAGTATTTCTAACTTATGTTCCAAAGCGATGACTTCATCATCTTTCTTTTTTAATTCTTTTTCGGCCGCTTTAACCGTTGCCGCGTTCGTGCTGACTAAACCATCTGTTATTTTTTTAATAGTTCCGGTTTCTTCCAGATTTGGATTACCGGTAATTGCTAAGGTGCGATCAACGTAACCCTCCGCTACTGTTGAGTAGATACTTGGATTTGGGTCTAATCGGAGAGCGTAAGAAGCGCCGAATAAATACGATTTTGCTATTTCGTTTCTTTTCTCGGTATTCGATTCGATATTCGCTTTAGCCTTTTCAACCTTTTCGGCGACTTTGTCGTTCTTTTTAAGCGGCGAAAAACATCCGGCGGCGGCTAAAATAAGTAAAATTGTAAAATATCTTAACAATCACTTATAGGTTACACTCAATCGGCGTATTTAATCGCGCGGAATAATCTATTTTAGGAACTAAATTAATATTAGGACAACTATTAAGGAATAGCTTGGCGTCATCGATTTGTCCCAATATCCGAAGCCAAATGGCAAAATGTTTACCAATCTCGAACTGTTTGTTGTTATAAAAACTCTGTTCGATCCAATCTAGATGTTGTTTATTATAGATTTGACCGGCTTTTTTCGCATGAAGACCATATAAAACTAAGAAATATCGACATTGATTCTCTGTATTACCCGTTTTTTTGGGTTTCATCCGAATAACGTTTTTATAAAGGATTTCTGGATAAAATTGATTTATAGCATCAGCAACATAAATCTTTTCTTCTAACGATATATCTAAAGATTTAACCTTTTGAAACAGAATTATTCGTGATTTTAAAGCGAAAGATAGTTTAGCAAGGGTGCGAAGGGGCGAATTTGCACAAATAACATCAATTAATAAATGAAAATCCACCGGGTCTTCTAAAAGAAGAGATAAAGAAGATTGACTTAATCCTGTTTTTTTTCTTAAATAAGCATAATCATTTTCGGCGAGCGCATACATAAAACACTACTCATATATTTTTTCGTCCCCTTTAAAAAGGACAAAATTTTTATCATTTAAATCAATTAATGCTGAACGGTTCATTTTTTCGATATATCCTTTAATCCATTCAATATTATTAACGGCGGTCGTTAATTTTTCATTAATCTCTGGAAATTTCCGTGTTACTACTTCGATTTGTGTTTTTCGAATTTCTGCTATTTGATTTTCGTGGGATTTTACGATTTCCATAAGTTTACCATGAGTGATAAAAAAAGCGGCAACCCAAAAAACAAATGGTAATAACTGTCCAATATTGAGCGTCCAAAATTTTTCTCTTTGTTTCACATAAGATAGTTACAGTAAATTTTCTAATTATTAAAAAAGATTTTATGCTTCGCACGATTTACATTCTAAGATCGATCGGGAGAGATTTTGGGCGGGATTAGAACTTCGTTGGTAGTATAATGACTTTAAACCTAATTTCCACGCGTCTATCATAAGTAAATTAACATCTTTTACCGGGGTTTCTGGATGAATCATTAAATTAATAGATTGAGATTGATCAATATATTTTTGCCGTTGGCTACCTTGGATTATAATTTCTTTTTGACTAATTTCGCCAAATGTTTTGAAAACGTTCTTTTCATGTTCGGTTAGAAAATTAAGATGTTGGACGGAACCACCTTTAATTAAAATACTTTCCCAAACTTCGGTCGTATCTTTGTTATGTTTTTTTAATACATCTTTTAAATAGGGATTTTTGTATGTAAAATTACCTTTGGCTAGTTTTTTTACATAATAACAACTATTTTGCGCTTCAATAGATTGAGACACTTGACCTAAAATAAAAGAACTAGAGGTCGTTGGCATTAATGTCATCATTGTAACGTTTCGACGCCCATAACCTTTTAAAAGTGTTGGTTCGCCATAAAGTTCCGCCATTTCTTTAGTTGCTTTATCAGTCTTTTCTTTAAGTAATTTAAAAATCTCAACATTTAAAAATTTTGCTTCCATCGATTCGAATGCAATATTCTTGGATTGAAGATAAGAATGCCAACCTAAAACCCCTAATCCCAACGCTCTTTGGTTTTTTGCAAAGTTGTGCGCGCGTTCCATGTGTTTAATCGTGGCGGTTTTTTCGATGTATTCAGACATAACCGCATCGAGAAAATAAGAAAGAGTTTCAACCGCATCAGTATTCTTCCAGTCATCATAATGAAGAAGATTCATTGCGGATAAATCGCATACGAAACTCTCTGATGAAGAAGAACTTAGACAAATTTCTGAGCATAAATTTGAACAATGGATTTTAATTCCTTTATCTTTATATACTTGTGGAGCGTTTTTATTAGCGGTATCAGTAAAGAAAATATAAGGATAACCTGATTCGAAACGTTTTTGAATAACCTTGGCCCAAATTTTCCTTTTATCTTCGTCCCCGCCGATCATTTCTTCCATCCATTTATCACTGATAGTAACCCCAATACTTAAATTTTGAATAGGGTGTCCTTCTGATTTAATTGCTAAAAATTCTTTAATATCAGGATGTTCAATAGGTAAATAGGCGGCGCAACTCCCACGACGCGCTTGCCCCTGTGAGACTACATTCGAAATAGTCTCAAAAATCTCCATAAAATGAACGGGTCCGCTCGATTCTCCGCCCGCGCCGATCTTTGAACCACGGCGGCGCAAATCTCCAAAGTATGCGGACGTGCCCGCTCCATTTTTCGTCATAATTCCAATCTCAGCGGCGGCGTCTAAAATTGAAGTCATCGAATCATCGATATAAGTTCCATTACAGGAAATAGGAAGACCCTTGGTTTTGCCGAAATTCACCCAAACAGGAGTCGCGAGCGAGTAATAACCCCGCTTCATGTAGTATTCAAATTTGTCCGCGTATCCTTTTAACTTTAAAAACTTTTCGGCGGTCTCTGCAATATCCCGAATACGTCGTTCGGGAGTTTCGTTTTCATCTAAATAACCGCGTTTTAAAAAGACACGAGAATCTTCATTTAGCCAATAATAATCTGGATACATAATTAAAAAAGCTCAGACGTATCGAATGATTTATTTTTCTTTTGATAACCAATAGGACGAGCATGGAAGAAATCCGTATGCCCATTGGCATGAATTTCTTCATCAAACCAAATCGTCTTTGATACTAAATTTTTATCTAAACTAAAGATAGTTGGATATCCTATTTGTTGCAAACAATCATTAATACGTTTTTTTACAAATTCTTTTAAAATCGGCGCGGAAAGATGTTCATCATCAATACCATTAACCATCCAATCAATAATTTTTGATTCCGCCTTAAACGCTTCCTCCGCTTCGTGAAGAATCTTATCTTTTAATTCCTTATCAAATAAGTCTGGATATTCTTTTTTTAATGTCTTTATTAGTTCAACTCCCGCTAACATATGCAGAAGTTCTTCGCGGATCGTATAATCTGTTTGTTGGTTTGTGTCTTTTAAAAGATTTTTTCGCCCGAACCAATTAACAACATAAAACTGACTAAATAAAGAAACTCCTTCAACAAAAAGTGTAAATAATATCAACGAATAAATAAATTGTTTCTTATTATCTTTATGAAAGTGGTGCGTATATTTCCTAAGATAGTTAACTCGTCCTTTGATAAATTCTAGTTTTAAATTTTCTTCAAATACTTTTTCCAATCCCAAAACTTCTAATAATCGTTCATAAGCGAAATTATGAATCACTTCCGTATTCGCGAGAACGTAACCCATATCGCGCACCGATGGGTGCGGTAGGTTGTCACCTAATTTTGCCCAAAAAGTTTTTACCGCGATTTCAATTTGTCCAATGGCGGAGAGCGCGCGGACAATTATTTCTTTTTCTTGTTGGGTTAGTTTAACTTTAAAATCTTGAATATCAGAGCTGAATGTAAATTCTTTATCGGTCCAAAAACCGGCGTGCATCGCTTCGATTATCTGTTTACAAAATGGGTATTTATCTGGTTTGCGAGCGATTTGTTCTTCAAACAACATAATAATATGTTAGTATGTTACATGATAAAGGGCTTCACATTTAAGTAAAGCCCCAAATCTAATTTTTTAATTATATTTTATTTTGAAAAAAGTGTAGTTCACTCTTTACTGTTGTTTGTGACGTTGACGGGTTTAACCGAGTTGTTCATTTCTCCGTCGTCCAGATAATCAGCGACCATTAATGCGACTTTCTGAAGGAAGGTTGCCCCAACGAAAATCCACGCGCCCCAAACCGGCGGCAGAAACGCTAGATTTAACATGATGACCACAGATAGAATCTGTGAGATTAAGATGACAAGATTTACTCTTTTTTTAATTTTATCCATAAATTATTCCAAATACCTTTGGGGAACTTTTCTTTTACCGCCGCGCGCTTTATTCCATTGATCCCAGTATTTTTTCTTTTGTGGGTCGGTTTTAACCCCTAATTTTTGTTTTCTTTTTTCCGAAAACTCTTTCGAACGATCCATTAAACTACCCAAAGTCTCTTTTTTTGAATCGGTCAAACGATTATAATCTTTTTGACTAAAAGGATTAGCGATTGATGAGTTAACGGCTGGATTTGGCGGAGTAAAAACTCGTTCCCAATTATCATCCAACCCGTTATCGCCTTTATAAATTTTCTCGTCATTCATTCGGAAAAAGACTTCCCGAACTTCTTGGGAGATTTTATGACGAAAAACGTATAAACCCATATACTTATTATATTACACTTAGGATTGTTTCGACAGTATTTTTATAAGTAAGGTTTTGTAACTTTAAGCCCGCTTCATTTCTTCGGCTAATACTCATTCTTTTTTCCGCTTCTTTCAGACCCGAGACAAAATCGTCGTCCGAATAAGAAAAGAAATTGCCAGTATTAAACGGAGAGTTCTCTTGGAAAAACGCATTATCCACCGCGCGGATTTTCCCATTCGGCGGAACTAAAACACAATTATCGGAGTTGCAATAATCAAGATGGACGTGCCCAGCGAGAGCGACGGCATGGCGGCCGAGTCCAATACTATGAAATAGAGGTAAATTAAAACCTTCCCCGCCGGACATACTAATCGCGATATCAATCGAATTGATAAAGTCATTATATTCCGCATTTGTTTTCATATACGGAAGAAAACTAATATTCCAATAAACTTTATTATCTAAAGCCTGAGCGATTAACCTTTGGTTATCTTCGGGAGAGAAAAACGGATTGTAAACCGCCGCATGCAAACGGTATTTCGGATTGTTCCCATAAATACTCGCCCATGTTTTTAAACATCGGGCATGGGCTTTCCTCATTTCGAATTTGCCGAAAAGTCCAAAGACGGTAATATCTTCCGATAGATAAGTTTTGTTTGTTGGATAAAAATTATCTTTATCAAATCCCAACGGTAGATATTTTACCCGCCGGACTCCGTTTTCCTCCATAACTTCTTTAGTATATTGAGAAGTAACAAAAACCATTTCTTGATTATTAAGAATATTAACCTCCGCCGGGCTACATGAATCCGTTTCAAGAAAGGTGATCAAAGTTTGTTTCTCCGAAAAGGAATGAAGCGCGTCGTTGATATGCCATAAAGTAACGCACTTGTTCGCGCGGTTATGTTTATAGATCGCTTTCCCCATATTATTTTGTAACCACAAGCCAAAGTCTTGGTTAATTACTTGAGCACTTGTGTCCCATTGCCCGATCGGGAAAATACAGGGATTATATCCTTGACGGAATAGTTCCTTCGTAATCGCGTAAGAACAAAAACCAAAACTTACGTTATTATAAGGCATTCTTAATGCAAACTCTTTACTCATAAAATTAAAATATCCGGTTTAACAATTGTTTCCCCGGATTAGGTATTTAAATTAATACCGAACTTATTTCTTTCCCCTTCCTTTTCCTTTCGGTGGTTTGGGTGTTGGGGTGGGCTCCGGTTCCGGGGTCGGAGTGGGCGTTGGAGTTGGCGCGGGAGTGGTTTGCGACGCCAAAACAACCGCGCGGGAAGCATTGACCCGCCCGAAACCGTATGCTTGATCCCATCCAACCGGTCCAAGATCATCCGCCGATTCGGTTAAAATATTACGGATTTGATCGGCTGAAAGCCCCGGATTTACTGAAATAATCAGCGCGGCTACTCCCGCGACGATGGGAGAAGAAAAAGACGTTCCGTTCCATGATTGATAATCATTATTTCGAGAGGTAGTAGCTATATTTGAACCCGGAGCGCTTAAATCAATATAACTTCCCTGATTAGAAAAAGAAGATAAAGTATCAGATGAGGTAGTGGCTGAAACCGTAACTAAATAAGGACTATTCGCGTAACTCAGAACACTCGCCTGATTTCCGGCGGAATTAACCACAACACCCCCTTTACTCATAAAGTATTGAGCGGCGGAAGCAACCGATGAACTAGAATTAACTAAATAACTAATATTTGCAACCCGCGCGCCCCGATCGGCTGCCCAAGTCAATCCGGTAGCAATTGTGGACAAATACGCGTAGCCATCGGGTTGGCTAATACGTAGGGGCATGAGTTTACAATTCCATGAGACGCCCGCAACTCCAATTCCATTATTCCCAGCGGCGGCGGCGCAGCCCGCAACGGCCGTTCCGTGACCCGTTACGTCATCTGTATTAGTATTTTGATCATAGAAATTCCACCCGGGCACGAATCGACCGGCAAATTCATCATGATTGTAAACGCCCGAATCGAGAATAGCAATAATAACATCCGGCGATCCAACGGTCATGTCCCATGCGGTTGGTGATTTAATATTCTCATGAAACCATTGATGACTGTAAAATGGATCATTGGGAATAGGTTGCGGCGCGATTAATGTATCCGCCTCAGCGTATTCTACTTCTTCACTCAATAAAAGACGAAGAAAACCGACGGCGGCCGCCTGTTCCGGTATTTCAACTACTTTAGTATTGATTTTATCCAATTCGGAACGTTTTTTTCCGCCGATTTCGGATAGGACTTTTTCTTGATCCGCGTTTTCCTTGAATTTAACAAGGAAAGGAATATTTTCCGCGCGAACTACTAATGTTAGTAATAGGATTAGGATGTATTTTTTCATAAATCAACACCCGGTTCGTTGTTGGCCGCCGGGGTAAGGATATGAAGACTAACGAAGTGAATGAATAAAAAACTCCGCCAACAACATCCTGAATTGTTTTAAAATGGAAGATCGTCGTCTTCGCTCGGATTTTCCGCAGATTCCGGAACGGGAACCGCAGCCGCCTTCGGCGCGGCTTTCTTCGCGGCCGAAGCTTTTTTAGTCGGAGGTCCCGCCGGGGCTGCTGTTTGATCCTTTTTTGGTTCTTGAGCAAACAGTTTAAAATCTGGGGTAGTTTCTCCCTCTTGCTTATATGTATTTTCGTAAGCGTTAAAGAAATAATCGGTTCCGCCCACAATCCGGCCGTTTTCCTCTTTACCACCGATTGTTACCTTAACTGAGTAATAATCTCCGTAATTACCAGTTCGGAACCACATTCCGCCACGACTTACCTTTTTAGGTTTATTTTCAGCCATAAGAATATCTTTTTTTATATACTAAATAGATTTGGTTAATTGATCAAGCTAAAACTTCAATTTTCTCAACCGCCGATTTTAATTGCTCAATTCCTCTTTTATGTAACTTCGAACAAGTTTGAACACTTAGGTTCATTTCACTGGCGATTTCGCGCCATTTTAAAGTTTTGCCCGGATTTAAATATCGAAGAGTATAAATCTTTTGTATCCTTTTATCTTTGAATTGTTTAATTAAATTAGGAAGTTGCATAAAGAAGGGCGAATAATCGCGCCGAATTTCGATTTGAATATGATCAACCGCTCCCCGATTATCAACAATCGGCAATTTCTGAGTGTGATTGATTCTATTTAAAAAGTGCCACCGCGCGAAATTGGCAAAATAAGTAGTGAACTTTGCTTTTTTATCGTTGCTGTAAGTTTTTGCCGCCTCATAAAAAAGAATGATTCTTTCGTCAAAAGCGTCGCGGCGGGAAACGCCAACCGCAAAAAGCGGCGCGGAAAACTTGGAATAGATTTTATTGAAAAGCGCGGAATGACGCGCGACAATCACTTCTAAACTTTCAGCGCAGCTTTTATTTTTAATTCTTTCTACTAATTGTTCATCTGGAAGGTTTTCGATCATAATATTTGGCTTTCGCTCCATTTAACAATTTTTCTATAAATTTGGTCCCATGTTTCATTTGGTCGGTTGTAGACGAAACACGTAACTCGCGTTTTTTCAAACATTTGAGTTGGTATAGTTAAAAAATGTAAAATCTCAGCCTTTGTGCCGAATTGTCTTGTTTCGCTTTGTGAATCATAATATCCCAAAGAATCCCGAATACAAAACGTAGAGCTAAATAAATCGTCACCGGACGTTTTAACTAAATCTATAGACCAATAATATTTAAGATTTAAATCTTTTGTTTTATTAAAATAAACCTCAGAAATATTTTTACGAATCGTGGTCGGTTCTAAATTCCGCGCGACGAAAGCAAAATTTTTATCTGGATGTATTTTGTAAAAAAAATTCATTCAAACCATGCTTGTAAAAATTGCAAAGAGTAATCGTAGATGGCATCCGGCGATTTGAGGGTTGGCCAAGTTAAAATAAAATTTGCATTCTCTCGTAAGAATTCATCGTGCTTCGCTTCTTCGGCATTCGCCGGAGGAAGGAGAACGTTAAATTCATTATTCCTCTGAACGTAAATTAAAATCGCGCCGAGTTTTTTAAAGTATTTTACTTCTTCAGGGTAACGTCCATCGGTGCAAACGGGGATGTTTTTTTCTTTTAGAATTTTTTTAATTTCCGGCTTAACTAAATTAATATAATAATCCGGATTTTGTTTTTTCTTTATTTTAACAGATTCAACGATTATCGGCCGGATCAATTCTTTTTCCGTGGGGTCTGAGGTAAAAGCTGAGATTCCGAATTGTTGTTTGCAGAATTCGTCACAATTTTTTTTGCAGTAGTCCCCTAAGCTAACCCGTTGCACATGAGGACCATACGGATTACCGTTAAAATAACGATACAAACATTGGAAAAAGGAATCTTTTCCGCTACGACTCACGCCCGCCAGAACGATTAACTTTGGAATTTTTCTTGAAACCTTCGCCATTACCTGACTAATAAACTAGATTTTAAGTTAAAAGTCAACAAAAATTTACACTTATTTTTTAATAATTGCGGCGGCAAATGTTTTTAAACAATTATATCGGGAAAAACCCGTTTTTCGCGTGTCAACAAACAGGCTTGTGAGAAGGCTCGAATTCCTGTAACAAAAACTAGCCAGTTTTTATTACAACAATTGGCGACTAAAAGCCGTGCAAACCATTGATAAAAGCATCATTAACCGCATTCGTGGAAGCGGAGCGGGTAGCGTGTTTTCGCCGAACCAGTTTTTGGACTTGGGTTTAAAAAGTGTTCTTGACATTTTCGTTAAAATTCCTGATCATCGCTTTCGTCCACTGGCATAATAATTATGAATCACGATAGTTCAACAATCATGTCCAAGCCCCGGCGCGGACGAAAAGCAACGGAAATCACCTTTCCAGATTCGGAATTCAGCGTTTCATCTCTGAGAAACCTGAATCCCTCTCTATCAAAGGTTTCTATTCAAATTCGTATTAACAAAGCCTTGAAGGAAGGAACGATTTGTTTCTCCAGCTATCAGCGTTCGCGCGGACGCCCAACGAAGCTCTTTAAAAAGGTCTAAACAAAATTAAATCTATTCTTCGCTTCTAAAAACCAAAAGATTCCGCGCGGGTCTTTTGGTTTTTTTTATTATTATGAAACCAAATTGGGATCAATATTTTTTAGGTTTAGCTTTTATTGTATCGTTTCGGTCGCCCGATCCATCAACCAAACATGGATGCGTCATCATCGATGAAAACAAAATTATCATTGGAACGGGATACAATGGTTGGTGTCGGGATTTTAATGACAAGGAAATTCCTACAACCCGTCCTGCTAAATACGATTACGTCATTCATAGTGAACTAAATTGTTTACTTAACTGTTCGAAACCCCCGCGCGGCGGAACTGCTTACGTCACGGGTAAAACTTGTAATGAATGTTTAAAAGCGCTGATTCAAGCCGGAATAAAACGAGTTGTTATGGCGGATCGTACGTCTCACATGCTCAATGATGAAACGAATAGAATTTTTGATTTTATGAAAAACCAATCGAAAATTAAAATTGAATTAGTCGATTACGATTTTAATTGGATATTAAACGGTATCAACGAGTTATATGATAAAAAATCTTAAAAAATAAATTTATTATGAACGATAAACTAAAAGTTAAATTATTACATCCAAACGCCAAGCCCCCCGCCCGCGCGGGTGGACTGGAAGCGGGATATGATCTCTATGCGTTAGAATATGTGACCATCGCGCCGTTTGAAGTTAAAAAAGTTCGAACGGGCGTTGCCGTCGAAATTCCGTGGAAAGGTTGGTATGGAAAAATCTTTGACCGTAGTAGTATTGGATCAAAGGGTTTGGCGGTCCACGCCGGGGTTATTGATTATTCTTACAGAGGGGAAATTCAAATTGTCATGCAAAACTTAAGCGTTTTTCAATATTTAGGTGCTTTTGCCAATCGGATCATTTCTAAAGTGACCGGACGGGAAGAGCCTTTAAGCGTTGAACATTACGAAATCAAACCCGGAGATAAAATTTCTCAAATCGTTTTTATGCCTCATGCTGGATGGGAAGTTGAAATCTCAAATGAACTATCCGACACCGAACGCGGCGAAAAAGGTTTTGGGAGCACTTCTAATAGATAAGTATCATAAGTAACTTACTTAAGTATTACCCAATCGTCAAATTCCGGCGGTTGGGTTTTTATCTTTTTTAATTAATTTTAGAAATCAGCCGCGCGGAATGGTCATTATATGTCGATTATAGACGTTTTGTTTCTCCGATTGATCCCCGAGACGCTTTTACCCTCAAAGTGTAACACTCAACCATACCTTTTGGTAAATTTGGGCACTACAGACCTTCGTCTCACCTTGAATCTCCCAACAACATGTCTTTTTTCTTTCTTTTAACTTCGTTGAACACTCATTCCTCCCTTCTCATCCTTGAGAAGAGACAAGGACTTCTCCTATCAAACCTTATTAAAAAAGGAAGGACATCTTGGAAGAACGAAAAATAACAAAAAGGAAGAAAGACCAAAGACATCTACTTATTCTTTATTAAATCAATTATCTATTACAATCTTACTAATATATTATTTATCTATTCATCTTATACTATATCTATACATCATAAGTTATGCACTTTTTTCTTTGATTTTTGAAAAATAGCTGTAATATAAAAAAAGTGAAAGACTTCTATTATTTAACTGAAGAATTTCTTAAAAAAGAATTTGTTCCGCCGGAAATATTGACCGAGAAACGGGCGGATATTTTCTTTGAAAAGGTCGCTTACGTTATTGACGCGATTTATCTCAAGACGGTCATGCATAAGAAAAACCGTCATGAATACATTAATCTCCATTCGGTTGTTCTTCAAAGTATCTTAGGGACTCATTACGCAAAGAATATTCTTGATCTTTTAATAAAAAAGAATATCATTGAATGTGACGGTAAGTATCATCGCGGCGAAAAATCGTTTGGATATCGTTTTACTCGAAAATATTGGGAGTCAACCTTTAAAAAGGGAATTACCATATCCCCCCGAATGTTCGTGCGGATAGAAAAGAATAGAAAACAACAAAACGATTTAGCTATAGGAAATGATCCAGTGAAGAAGAAAATTAAAGAATCTGTAGAAATTGTAAGTTTTTCCGTTGAAGAAGCGAGAATGTTTGTTCGGGATTATCCTTACGCCGATGAACTCCGCCGCGAACGGCGGACGGTTTTAATTGAAAGTTACCCCCATTTTACCTACAGCACTGATAGCGCCGGGCGATTTTATCATTGGATTTCTAATTTACCAACCGATTTGAGGCAGTTTATTCGTTACAAAGGGGAACGTTTATACGCGATTGACGTAGCTTGTTGTCAGCCATTGCTTTTGGCGAGTCTCTACCCGGAGAATTGCGAAGAAAAATCCCGCTATATTGATCTCGTAGCCAGTGGTAATTTTTACAAATACGTTGTGACTTTGATGGACGATCATTTTGATCTAGAATTTCCGGCGGAAAAGAAGTTTGTCAAGGAAATGGTATATGCCGATTTATTTTATTGTTCAAATGAACGATTCACCGGTCTTAAATCTCGTTTTACGGAACAATTTCCGATTTTAATGGAAGAAGCCGCGAAGAAAAAGAAGGAGCATCATCGCAACCTCCCGTTATTGTTGCAAAAGCTTGAGGCTCACTTAGTTATAGAAGAAGCGGGTGATCTTTTACAAGCGGCGATGGACGAGAAAGATTTTATTTTTATTACGATGCACGATGCAATTGTTACAATAAATAAATATGTTCCGGCGGTTCATTCCGCGTTGAAATTAGTAGTTGAAGGATATTTAGGATTTCCAGTTGTAATAAAATCTGCGATTTTTTAGTTGATATTCTTCTAAACTTCTTTACTATCTTAGTAAATGTCTCGCAAAATCGAATATACCCTTCAGAGAAGTATTGATCTGTCTCCGCAGTATGAGTATCTGATGGATTATTATTATCGATTAATAAAATCCTTTATACAAAAACCGTTGTCTTTTTTTACTATTAGTAAAGTAGATTACGCTTGGTGTTTGAAGTTTTTAAATGAGAATGGTTTTAAACTAATCGCTACTCGCAAAATTTACAACCAAAGTGACGAACCAATTCGTTTTTTAGGTGAGACCTTTGACTTTGAAACAGATGAGAATAATACCAAGCTTTATTCAAAGGATAATAAATATTTTGTTATTGTTCAAGAGTCTCTTACAAAATTAAGAGGGGTTTGTAATAAAATAGAAACTAAGCGTCCTATTCGCGTTGCTGAGGTTTATCTAATTTATAATCTTGAAGATGAGGTAAAAATCCGGTCCTTTGGTAAAGAATTAGTTAATCATGCTTTGGTTCCCGCGCATCTAAGTTTTATTAATTTTTTAACTCAACATTCTCATGGTTTTTCTTTAAAGAAGGTGGAAGTTGACTTTCCGCCGCTTGATATTGAATTACATTATGGAAAAGAGTTTCTTTCTGTCTATCAGGAATTAATCGATTTTTTTAATTCTGATAAAATTGGATTGGCATTGTTGCATGGTTTAGTAGGAACGGGTAAAACTTCAATTATTAAACATTTAGTAAGTCTCATTCCAAAGAAAGTTGTTTATGTCCCCGCGCATCTGATTAACTCGATCAGTGACCCTGCTTTTTTAACGTTCATGCTGGAACAGCGGGATATGGTTTTGGTGATTGAAGATGCTGAGCAGATTTTAATTGCGCGGGAAGATAATCAAAACTCCGCCGGGGTTAGTAATTTACTCAATTTAACAGATGGTATTTTAGGGAGCGCTCTAAAGGTTCAGGCTTTATGCACTTTTAATACCGAAATTCATCGAATTGATAACGCCCTTCTTCGAAAGGGTCGTTTAGCGGTAAAGCATGAATTTAAAAAACTTTCCACCGAAGAGGCAAATAAACTACTGCGACATTTAAAGATTAATCATACCGCGACGGAACCGATGAGTCTCGCGGAGGTTTATAACCTTTCAAGTAAAGATTATACAGAAAGACAAAAAAAACAAATTGGATTCGGTAAATGAAAGAACTAATTACAGACCGCCGGGAGTTGGAAAGAAAAATTCTCGTTCTCGTCCATGATTTTGAACAAAAATACCCCGATCTCTATATTGAAGGTGTTAATATTCGTCGTGTTTCGGATGCGCAAGGTCGGTCTTATACCGTTCATATTTCAGCGGATTTACGTTTTCAACAATAATTTTTAAAATATGCCAAAAAAGAAATTTAACTTTATTGAATGGTTAGAGGAATGGGTTCACCCGGAAGACCCGGAAACGTGGATTTGCGTTCTACCTCAAGATGGGGGAATTCTTTTAACTTGCTCTTGTGGCGAATGTATTCAGGCTTACGGAGACACGCTCCAAGCTGCTTGCGCGGCTTATGAGCAAACGCTTTTAGAAATACTCGGAGAAGACGAAGAAGAGGAAAATTACGGCGCGGAGGGAGATTGGCGCGATGATGGGGATGATGGGGAGGACGAAGAGAATTTAAATGAATAAACTATGACCTTGAAGCAAAGGACCAGTCAAGGGAAATCATGGAGAGTAACGGTCGAAAAATTTTCTTGTTGCGATGCTTGTTGTAACACTTTTGAACCATATACCCCTACCTATTGGACTTCTAAAGAAACGGGATATTGTTATAACTGCGCAACGACGAAACCTTTCGAAGAGAAAAAATTAGAAATTAGCGACAAGGAAAAATTGAAGATTCTTGATCTTTGGGAACCGAAGTCGCGCGAATATTTTTCGCAAAAACAGTTTAAGAAACTAAAATCAGATTTATTCAAATGAGTGAGAAAAAACCATCCGCCGCCGGGAAGGGCGATGACGAGCGAGTTTCAGATTTTAAATCGTTTTGGGAAAATTTT
>Ga0196981_1000259_pt1 | contig 28446 bp, 25 predicted proteins | sample S3_2013CmetaG_FD_155462 | JGI IMG/M metagenome (GOLD analysis project Ga0196981, IMG submission 155462) | Soil microbial communities from Anza Borrego desert, Southern California, United States - S3_20-13C | ecosystem: Environmental > Terrestrial > Soil > Desert | place: USA: California... | reverse complement strand
ATCTGCCACATAAGCCCGCAGCGAAAACACCTTGGCGCGCTTATGCAAAACCTCGAATCCGTCATATCGAATTTGGATTCGACACTACAGCAGGTTGCTTATCGACTATTTCAACAGAATCGGTGGACTGCTGCATCTCCGCCTCTTTATTCCAGTGACCGCTCATATTCTTCTTACGGACGAAAAAACGCCCTCCACAAGTTAGACCAGGGAGGGCGATATGGGGTACGTCAAACTTGTCGATATCGGCTTCAGTTCTCGCTGCTCTTGCGCAGCGACAGGAGCGCGTAAAGAATAATCGCGCCGAATGTTGCTGTTCCGATCCCGCCGAGCGCGAACTGTCCCAGCTTCAAGGTAAAGTCGCCTGCCCCGAGCACCAGCGTGACGGCGGTGACGATCAGGTTCCGGTTGTCCGAGAAATCGACATTGTTTTCGATCCAGATCCGCGCGCCTGCAACGGTAATCAGGCCGAACACCACGATCGACACGCCACCGAGGACGGCGCCCGGAATGGTCTGGATGATGGCGCCGAACTTCGGCGAAAAGCCGAGCACCAGCGCAATCAGCGCAGCGACGACGAAAATCAGGGTGGAATAGATTTTCGTTGCGGCCATGACACCGATGTTTTCCGCATAGGTCGTCACACCGGTACCGCCGACGCTGCCCGACAGGATGGTTGCCACGCCGTCGCCCACAAACGCCCGGCCCATATAGGGATCGAGGTTTTGCCCGGTCATGGCGCTGACGGCTTTGATATGGCCGAGGTTCTCGGCAACCAGGATGATCGCCACTGGCGCCAGCAGCGCCATTGCGTCGGCCTGGAATACCGGTGCCACGAACTTCGGCACGCCAAACCACGCCGCGTTGGCGACGATGCTGAAATCGATCGGTTTTCCAAGGCCGGCGCCATTGGTAAGCAGGAAATAGATCACGTAGGCCAGCAGCAAGCCGATCAGGATCAGCAGCCGTTGCGCCATGCCGCGGGTGAACACCGCCACGCCGCCGACGCAGAAAATCGTGACCAGCGCCATCCAGGCATCGAAGTTGTTACCGGAAACGCCTTTGACCGCAATCGGCGCGAGGTTCAAGCCGATGACCGCGACCACCGCACCGGTCACGACCGGGGGCATGAGTTTTTCGATCCAGGCGGTACCGGTCGCCATCACCAGCAAGCCGATCAGCGCATAGACCACGCCGCAGGCGATGATGCCGCCGAGGGCGGCGCCCATATTCGGATTCGGCCCCTGTCCGCTGTAGCCCGAAACGAGGATGACCAGGCCGATGAAGGCGAAGCTCGATCCCAGGTAGCTGGGCACGCGTCCGCCGACGAACACGAAAAAGAGCAGCGTGCCGACGCCCGACATGAAAATCGCCAGATTCGGGTCGAAGCCCATCAGCAGCGGCGCCAGTACGGTGGCGCCGAACATGGCGACGACGTGCTGGAGCCCCATCGCAATGGTTTGTGGCCACGGCAGGCGCTCGTCGGTTGCAATGACAGGCCCCTGGCCGTCATTGGTGCCGGCGCGCAGGCGCCATTTGGGGAAAAAGGTGTTTGCCATCAGGGTTTCTCCGGGTGATTCGACGCGAGGCGGCTTCGCGACGATGGATTCAGCGAAATATTTTTGTGTGGCAAGTGTATTCAGAGGCGCGTGGTTTAACAATCAAAAAACGCGCTTGTTGGGGGGTTGGCGTGGGGGGAGTTAACATTTTGTTCATCTCTTCGGTGGACCAAGGCGTTTGGTCCGCCCCTAGGGCTTGCCGGCACGGACCGCGGATAAGTGGGACTGTCACCCATGTACCTGAACAAAAGTGTCACCCATGTGCGTGAACTGGTAACGTTAGTGAGCCCGTCCCAAAAGTTCCCTCCCCTTGCAAAGGGGAGGGTCAGGGTGGGGATTGGGGTTTGGAAGTTATCCCTTGTACGCAGCCGAAAAATCCGGCGCCGAAGCGGATAAAGAAGCGAAATCTGTCTGAGCCGAAGGCGAGTTATTTCGCTTCCCGATTCGGCACCGGATTTTTCGGGTACCCCCGAAGGGGGCTGCGGACCAGGGTCGCCTTTTTGGCCTACCTTTTTGGCGAAGCAAAAAGGTAGGTGGCCCGCCGGGGCCAGTCCCGGCAAGCATCCACGAAGAACCTACAGCACCGGGTCACCGGAGAAAAGCCAACTCAAGTTTTCTCATCCACAGCAACAACCCCACCCTTACCACGCCCAAGAACCCGATTCTTCACCCGCCGCACCAACCCCTCAAAGTCATCCATATAGGTAAACACCGCCGGCACCACCAGCAAACTCAGCACAGTGGAAGTAATCAACCCCCCAATCACCGCAATCGACATCGGCGACCGGAAGCTCGCATCGGCCACCCCAAGCCCGATCGCAATCGGCAGCATGCCCGCACCCATGGCCAGCGTCGTCATGATGATCGGCCGCGCCCGCTTGTGACACGCATCGAGCAGCGCGTCGAAGCGCGACAGTCCATGGTCGCGGCGGGCGACGATGGCGTACTCCACCAGCAGGATGGAGTTCTTGGTCGCGATCCCCATCAGCATGATCAGGCCGATCAGCGACGGCATCGAGAAGCTCTTCTGCGCAACCAGCAACCCGACGAAGGCGCCGCCGAGCGACAGCGGGAGCGCGGCGAGAATCGTCACCGGATGCAGGAAGTCCTTGAACAGCAGCACCAGCACGATGTAGATGCACAGCACGCCGGTCAGCATCGCGAGGCCGAAGCTGGCGAACAGTTCCCCCATCACCTCCGCATCGCCGACTTCGACCACCCGCACGCCGGGCGGGAGGTTCTGCACAGCCGGCAGCTTGTGCACCATCGCGGTCACGTCGCCCAGCGGCAGGCCGGACAGCTCGATTTCGAAGTTGATATTGCGCGAGCGGTCGTAGCGGTCGATGACCGCGGGGCCGCCGGTCACTTCGAGGTCGGCGACATGGCCGAGCATGACCGGACCACGCCTGCCGGGCACCGTGAGCCGTTCCAGCACACCGAGATCTTCACGCGCCGCCTCGTCCAGCTTGACCACGATTGGCACCTGGCGCTGCGACAGGTTCATCTTGGGCAGAGACACATCGTAATCGCCGACGGTGGCAATGCGCAGGGTTTCGCCGATGGCGCTGCTGGTGACGCCGAGATCGGCCGCGCGGGCGAAGTCGGGACGGATCGCGATTTCCGGGCGGATGAGGCTGGCGGTGGAGGCGACATTGCCGAGGCCCGGGATGGTGCGCAGGTCCTTTTCAACCGCCAGCGCCGCCGCGCGCAACGCATTCGGGTCTTCGCCGGTCAGCACGAGGATGTACTTCTCGCCCGAGCCGCCGAGGCCGACCTTGGTACGGGCACCGGGCAATTGCTCCAGCGCCGTGCGGATGTTGGCCTCGATGCCTTGCTTGCGCGGCCTGTCGCCCCGGGGCGTGAGCTGTATCGTCAGCGTGGCCTTGCGGGCCTCCGCCGCCCCTTGCGGCGCGAAGGGGTCGCCGCCGGCGCTGCCGCCGCCGATCGTGGTGTAGACGCTCTTCACATGCTCGACGCCGGAAATGAGCGCGCGCGCATGCTCGGCGGTCTTCATGGTATTGGCCAGCGTGGAACCCGGCGGCAGCTCGATGTATACCTGCGTCTGCGAGTTGTCGTCCGGCGGAATGAAACCGGTCGGCAGCAGCGGGATGAGCATGATGGAACCGATGAAGAACAGCGTCGCGGCGATCATCGTCGTCAGCCGGTGCTTCAGGCACCAGGCGGCACACTTCATGTAGGTCTTCATCCAGCGCGGATCGCCGTGGTCGTCGACGATGGGCTTGAGGATGTAGGCCGCCATCATCGGCGTCAGCACCCGTGCCACCACCAGCGAGGCGAACACTGCGAGCGAAGCGGTCCAGCCAAACTGCTTGAAGAACTTGCCGGCCACGCCGCTCATGAAGGCAGTCGGCAGAAACACGGCGATCAGCGTGAAGGTAGTGGCGATCACCGCCAGGCCGATTTCGTCGGCCGCTTCCATCGCCGCCTGGTAGGGCGTCTTGCCCATGCGCAGGTGGCGCACGATGTTTTCCACTTCCACGATGGCATCGTCGACCAGGATACCGATGACCAGCGACAGCGCGAGCAGCGTGACGACATTGATCGAAAAGCCGAGCAGGTACATGCCGATGAAAGCGGGGATCACCGACAGCGGCAGGGCGACCGCCGATACGAAGGTCGCGCGCCAGTCGCGCAGGAACAGCCAGACCACGACCACGGCAAGCAGCGCGCCTTCGAGCAGCAACTGCATCGAGCCGTCGTACTCCTCTTCCACCGGCGCAACAAAGTTGAAGGCTTCGGTGATCTCGAGGTCGGGATGCTGTTCCTTCAACTCGACCAGCGCCTTCTGCACCGCGGCGCCGACCGTGACCTCGCTCTCGCCCTTGCTGCGGGCCACTTCAAAACCGACCACGGGCTTACCGTTGAGCAGCGCGGCGGATCGGCGCTCGGCGATGGTGTCGCTGACATTCGCTACTTCATCGAGGCGGATGCGGCGACCGTCGGACAGCGGCAGTTCCAGGCGTCCGAGTTCCTCGGCGGATTTCACGGTAGCGAGTGTGCGCATCGGCTGTTCGCCGCCGCCAAGATCGGCACGGCCGCCGGCGCTTTCGCTCTGCATCATGCGCAGCTGGCGCGAGATGTCGGCAGCCGTCGCGCCCAGCGCAAGCATCTTGCCGGGATCGAGCGCCACCCGCACTTCGCGCGTCACCCCGCCCACGCGATTGACCGCACCCACACCGCGCACCGCCAGCAGCTTGCGCGACACATCGTTGTCGACGAACCATGACAAGGCTTCCTCGTCCATGCGCGGCGAGTAGATCGTGAAGGCGAGCACCGGCTGGGCGGCGAGATCCATCTTGTTCACGATGGGATCGCGCACGTCGCCCGGCAGGTCGGCGCGCACGCGCGCCACGGCGGAGCGCACGTCGTCCACCGCTTCCTGCACCGGCTTCTCGAGGCGGAACTCTGCAGTCAGCGTGACGCCGCCATCCTGCACCTTGGTATAGATGTGCTTGAGGCCCTGGACCGTGGCGATCGAATTCTCGATCTTGCGCGCCACTTCGGTTTCGAGCTGCGCGGGTGCTGCTCCGGGCAGGGACACCGACACGCTGACCGTAGGCAATTCGATGTCGGGGAAGTTCTGGATCTTCATGCCCTTGAAGGAGAGCACGCCGGCGAAGGTCAGCATCACGAACAGCATGACCGCCGGTATCGGGTTCCTGATCGACCAGGACGATACGTTCATCATTGCGTGCGCTCCTTACTTCGCCACAGGCTTGCCGTTCGCATCCGCGCCGGTGGCGGAAGCGTCGGCCAGTCGCACGAGGTCGCCGTCGTTAAGGAAGCCGGCGCCGCTGACGACGACCGACGCGTCTCCCTTCAGCCCTTCCAGGATTTCGACGCGATCGCCGATACGGCGCCCGGTCTTCACCTTGACCTGCTGCACGCGGTTCTCCGGCGTGAGGCGGAAGACATAATTGAATCCGTCGCGCAGGACGACCGCCTGCTGCGGCACCGTCAGCGCGGACGAGGTGCCGAGGTCGAACTCGCCGCGCGCGAACATGCCGGCCTTCGCGGGCGGCGTGTTGTCGTTCGACGATGTCAGGTCGACATACACGAGCGCGGCGCGGTTCTGCGGATCCACAGTCGGGCCGACCATGCGCACCTTGCCCTTCAGCTCGGCGCCGTTGACGGCGACGATCGACGCCTGCGTGCCGGTCTTGATGCGGCCGAGTTCCGACGACGTCACTTCGGCCCGCCATTCCAGGCGGCCGCGACGGATCATGCGGAACAGTTCGGTGCCGGCGGGAACGACCGCGCCGACGGTAGCGGTGCGTGCGGAAATGACGCCGCTGTCGGGGGCGATTACCTGCACCTTCTTCAGGCGCAGCTGCTGGGCGGAGAGTGTTGCCTTGGCTGCTTCGACCCTGGCCTTCTGCGTCTGTTCCGCGGTGAGGTACTGGTTGATCTGCGCCTCGCTCAGCGCGCCGGTGCTCTGGAGCGTGCGGGCGCGGGCGGCGTTGGCTGCGGCCTCGGCCGCGTTGGCTTCTGCCTCCATCAGTGCCGCGCGTGCCTGCGCGACATCGGCGGCCACCGATTCATTGGCGAAGGTGGCGAGCACCTGTCCAGCGCGTACCTGGTCGCCGACGTTGACATGCACGTCTGCCAGTCGCAATCCGTTCGATTCGCTGCCGATGATGGCTTCCTGCCAGGCGGCGATGTTGCCGTTTGCCGCGAGGCGGATCGGCATGGTGACCGTCTGCGGGCGTACCGTCGATACCGTCAGCGCCGGTTTCGGGCCGGCGGCCTTCTTGTCGTCTGCGGCCCTGGAATCCTGTGAAAGAAGTGTGAATCCGCCGGCGAGGGCAAGGAATGCAACAAGGACAAAGGCAACGGGTTTCAGTTGGAATGGATTCATGTGTTTGTATGCGTCAATATTTCGAAATCTTGCTCAGCGCTGCGCGGCGTTCCACCCGCCGCCAGCGGCACGGTAGAGGGCGATCCACGCGCTGCGCCGCTCCCTTTCCAGGGCAACAAGCGCGTTCTCTGCCGCGAGGCGGTTGCGGCGCGCCTCTTCCAGTTCGACAAGGCTGGCCAGTCCGCCCTTGTAGCGCGCTTCGGTCGCCTCGAAGGATGTGCGATAACCTTCGACCGCGACGCGGGCATCTTCACCACGCGCCGCGGTGCTGTTCAGGCTGATCAACGCTTCCTCGACCTCGCGCACGGCCTGGCGCACGCGGGCGCGGTAGGCAGCGGTAGCGGCTTCGTAACGCGCCTGTGCCGCTTCAACGTTGGCAACGCGCCTTCCGCCGTCGAACACGGGCAGCGACAGGGCCAGCGGACCGATCGACCAGGTGGACAGGTCGACGTCGGTTCCGCCCGTCCGGAAGTTGGCGCGTCCGACGGAACCGGAGAGCGTCAGGCGCGGGAAGCGCTGCGCTTGCGCGCCGCCAATCTCGGCGCTGGCGGCGGCGACTTCGCGCTCCGCGGCAAAGATGTCGGGCCGCTGCGACAGCAATTGTGCCGGCAGGCTCTCGATCACGATGGGCGTCTCGGCTGCCGTTGCCGTGGTTGCCGACATTTTCTGCCGCAGCTCCGGCTCGGGCAGCGCCGTCAAAGCGACCATTGCCTTGACGAGGGCCTCGCACTGCGCGCGCTGCTGGGTCGCCCGCGCGTTGGCTTCCGCGGCACTCGCGCGGGCCAGGGCGGCGACCGCCGGCGCAGTAAAACCGGCCTGCCGGCTCAGGTCCGCCAAGCGCGCCGTCTCCGCGCGCGACGCTGCGTCGGACAGTGCGATGGCGAGCAAGCCGTCGCACGCACGCTGGGTGTAATACAGGTTGGCCGCTTCTGCCGCGACTGAAACGCGTGCATCGTGCCAGCCCGCCGACGCCCCCTCCAGGCGCGACTGAGCAGCATCGCGCGCCGCCCGTCCGGCGCCGAAGAGGTCGATTTCCCATGCCGACTGGAAACCAGCCTGCGAGACGGTGCCCATGGGCTGGGGCGGTTGTGCGCTGCTGCGGCTGACGCTCGCTGCCGCATCGAGCGTCGGCAGCAATGCCGCACCGGAAGCGACGCGCAGGGCGCGTGCCTCGTCGATTCGCGCTCGCGCGGAAGCCAGTGTCGGACTGGCCGCCTGCGCCGCTTCGACCAGTTGCGCCAGCACCGGGTCGCCCTGCTGCTTCCACCATTGCGACAAGTCCGAGACGTTGCCGCCATGCGGCAACGGCGCATGCCACTGCTGCGGCGCGACGGTTTCCAGCGTACTCCGCTGAGGCGGCGTGGCACAGGCGGCGATCAATACGGACAGGCCCACGAAGAGGATTTTTTGACGTTTGTTCATGTTTCTTTTTCTTGTTGCGTTCTGCGGCAGTGGCAGGCGTGGCGGCAGCGCCGGGACGCGCACGGCAGTGCGTATTCCCGTTTGGTCTTTCCCTGTAAACTCGATGCGCTCCGGTCAGCGCGACTTGAGTGCGTCGCTATATTCCGGATGGCGACTGGCGTACGCTGCAATGAATTCGCAGCGGGCAACGATCTTGCGGTCGTCGGCAACGACGTCGTCCAGTGCAAGTTTCGCGAGCTTGGAGCCATAGCCCTTCCCCTCGTGCCCCTCTCCCACTTCGGTATGGGTGAACACGACCGCGTCGCCTTCGAACGTGTACTCGGCAATGCCGACGACCTCACCGTTGTCGAGCAATTCATAACGGTGTTGCTCGCTGTTGTTTCTCAGGGTTGCACCACTCATGATTCTCCCGTACTCAGTTTACTCCGGCCGGTACGCCGGAAATTGTCCGACATTGCGCAGACATTGTAGTGCAAGGCAGTCCGTGCGTTTCAGCGTCCGCGCAGGCTTTTCGCTGCGCGCCAGGCGTCGAGGAGCTTGCCCGCCATGCGCCATGGGAGGCTGCGGTCCCGCGCGGCGTGGTGCAGTACCCAGCGGTTGGCCGCCAGGCTATAGCCCTTGCAGGCCGTCTGCATCGCGCTGCCGGCGTGGCGCACCAGCGCGCCCGGAGAACGGTACAGCGCCAGGTGATGGAAGGCCTGGAACTCGCCGAGCAGGGCCGTCTTGTAGTCGTACCAACTGTAGCCGAGGTGAAAATGCTCCGCCCCGGCCTCGATCGCGTGGCAGGCGGCGAGATAGCAGCACAACATTCCGAGCCGGTAGGCGTCGAACTCGGGATCGTGCGTATTCACGCGCGAGATGCAATTCTTGCCGAAGCGATACATGATCGTGCCGCCGCAGATCCGCCCATCGATCGTCGCCAAGAGGACTGCGCCGGCCTCACGCACGAGGGTCACGATGTACCGCGCCTCGTCGTCGTCGATGCCAAAGGCCTTGCCTTTGGCCATGATCCGGGCGCGGCTCATCTCGATGAGTGTGCGGATCGTACGTTCGTCGGCATCCCCCCTTTCGAGGACCACATGCCGGAACGACGGGAAATCGCGCTCCAGCCGGTTGCGGTGGCGTTTCAGGTTTTTGCGCGTCGCCGGGCCGAGGCGGGCAAGGTATTCCTCCGGCGTGGAGGGCAATTCGACGATGAAGTCTTCGGCGCAGAAGGATTGCTGGCGCAGCAAGGGGATGTGCGACGCGGCTGTCTGCACCGCGTGGAATTCGATGACGTCCGCCAGCGAAGACTGCGCGAACATGTAACGCGCGAAGCGGACCACCTCTTCCGCATCGAGGCGCATGCCTTCGTTGACCACGCGGATCCGGCTGCCCTCGCGCCGGAACAGGAAGACTGCCGTTGGCACACCGTCGGTACGCGCGACGTAAGTGCTGACACCGTCGAGGCTGGCGCAATGGCGGAAGTGCGCAAGGGAGGAGTAGAGCGTTCCATACAGCCTGTCCAGTTCGGGACCGGCAAAGGAAGGCACTTCGTTTTCATGCACGGCGATGCCGGCCGGAGCCGGCGTCACGGAGAGGATCTTCGCGTCGAAAGGCACCGCGTAATCGGGGCGGCAGCCGCATCGGCATGCCGCACCCGCTTTCTATTCCAGGGCAAGGCGGACCGGAAGTGGAAACCGCCGGAGAACCTGCGAGCGTATAAACATGCGGTAAGTTCCCGCGCCGTCATCTTTAGCGATTTTGTTCTGCCGCAATCTAAGGCATGTTGGCCTCCAAAGACAATCCGGTCTCGCTACCCTGTTTCTCTTCCGAATCAGTGTCCCGGTTAACTGGAGTAGAAATGTCCCTGTCATCCGCCCCCGCGAACATTGCCCTGCAGCAGGCGATTGCCCACCACCAACGCGGCCGCCTGAAGGAAGCCGAACAGCTGTACCGCGTCGTGCTCAAGATCCACCCCGGTCACCACGATGCCGGTCGCAACATGCTGGCTTCGATGTTCATGAGCGGGCGGTATGCCGATATGGAGAACGCGGCCCATGACCTCGTGAAGGATGCGCCCCGGTTCGGCGTTGCTTGGAAGGGCATGGGACTGGCGCAACTGATGCAAGGCAAGGACGCGGTGCATGCTTTCCGCATGGCTGCAGAGCACTTGCCGGAAGATGCGGAGTCGCACGAAAACCTCGGGCTGGCGCTCAAGCGCGCGGGACGGCTGGACGAAGCCGCGGTCTGCTTTCGGCGAGCGATCAAGTTCAATGCGGCCTCCGCAAGCGCCCACGTCAACCTCGGCAACTTGCTCAGGGAAACCGGAGATACGGCCGAGGCCGAAGCCGCGTACCGCCGCGCGCTCGCGCTCAAGCCCGACCTGGTCGAAGCACACATCAACCTGGGCAGCATCCTGCATGAAGCCGGGCGCATGGAGGAAGCGCTGGCATGCTTCAATCGGGCGCGTGAACTGCGGCCCGGTCTGCCCGATCCCCTGCCTCAGGGTTCGTCACCGGATGTCGCGGCGTAGAACTTCCTGACGTCGCGCACATAGCGCTGCGTCTCGTTGAACGGCGGCACACCATTGTATTTGCGCACGTTGCCGGGTCCCGAGTTGTAGGCGGCGAGCACCTCGTCGAAGGTGGTGTGCGTGCGCATCAGGTATTTCAGGTAGGCGGTCCCGGCGTAGATGTTCGTCTGCGGATCGTAGAGTGATTGCGCGCTCGCGACACCGACAAACCGCGCGGTCCCGGGCGTCACTTGCATCAGTCCGCGCGCGTTCTTTTTCGACCGCGCCTTCGGGTTGTACCCGGACTCCTTCTGTATCACTGCATGAATGAGGCTGGGCGGCACACCGTGCCGCAGCGAGGCGTTGACGACCATCCGGTGGTACGGTTTGCCGTCGCATGCATGGCAGGTTGCGTTGTCGACGATATCCTGGATCGATTCGCTGTAGTCCGGCGTGGGTAGCAAGGGACGTGGCGATGCGCCGCGCCCCGCCTTGCGGAAGGAGCGCGGTTCGATGCCGAAGGTCCCCCACTCGGCGAGCACGTCCTGCGCACGTACCCGTTTCTTGCGCGCCGATTCCTGCACGGCCTGGGTGGCGACTGCCTGCTGTTCCTGCACATCCCCGTCGACCTGGGTCAAAGGGAAAGGTCCCGAGCATGCGGCCAGCACGGCCGAAAAAATGACGATGGCGAACAACCTGCCCGCCCTTGCTGCGACTGCCGCGCGCACGGCGAAGGAATCGCCGGCATGTTTGCGCGCGGATGCATCGATGCTGCACATGGTTCCTCCGCTCGCGGCACGCAGATGTGCCGCATGACACGCATGCATTCGCGACAATCGACAGGCAACGGAGAGATGCTGAGGATGCGGGAAAAGCCGGAGGGCGGCAGGACGCGAGCGGACCTTATCCACTCGGCAGCCCTGCTGTCATAGGCGGTGCCCTTAGACCAGAAGCTTTGCGCCCCCGCCTTTCGACGGGTTTGCCCATATCGGAATGTTTGCTGCCGGAATCAGGATACGCCAGTCATTTCCAGGCAGAAAACGACTGAAGCATCTTGATACAACTGCGAGGCAATTTCACCACGAAACGATAGCGCTTTTGCACGATCTACTGACACAAAGGCAATACCGCCGCGCGGATTGACTTGGTTATGCGAGGCGGTGATACTAAATTGACATATTCAGGAGAAACTGTGGTCAAACGAATCGCCATCAACACCGGTGGGGGTGACGCTCCCGGCCTCAATGCTGTCATTCGTGCAACCGTGCTGGCCGCCATCAATCGCGGCTGGGAATGCTACGGCATCCGCGACGGCTTCAACGGCATCCTCAATCCCGATCGCTATGCCGACGGCGGCGTGTTCCGGCTCACGCGTGACGGCGTGCGCGGTATCGCGCATCTCGGCGGCACGATCCTCGGCACGACCAACAAGGGCAATCCCCTCCACTATCCAGTGAAGATGCCGGATGGCACGACCAAGGATACGGACCGCTCGGGCGAAATCCTTGACTATTTTGCGAAGGAAAAACTGGATGCGCTGGTGGCAATCGGCGGCGACGGTTCGCTGACCATCGCGCATGCGCTGCACAAGATGGGCCTGCCCGTGGTGGGCGTGCCCAAGACCATCGACAACGACCTCGACAAGACCTTCACCACGTTCGGCTTCGATACGGCGGTGGCCTTCGCGACCGATTGCCTCGACCGCCTGCACAGCACGGCCGAAAGTCACCAGCGCGTGATGGTGGTCGAAGTGATGGGACGTTATGCAGGTTGGATCGCCTTGCACTCCGGCATTTCCGGGGGCGCGCATGCGATCCTGATTCCGGAGGTGCCGTTCGACATCGAGAAGGTGGCCGACAAGGTTCGCTGGCGCGACGGACTGGGCCGCATGTATTCCATCGTGGTGGTTGCCGAGGGCGCTGCGTCGGTGGAAGGCGGGCGACAGGTGGCAGAGGCTGCAGGCACCGGACATGCCGAGCGGCTCGGCGGCATCGGCGAGCGCGTGGCGAGAGCCTTGCAGGAGCGCACAGGAAAGGACACGCGCGTGGTCGTGCTCGGCCACCTGCTGCGCGGCGGCAGTCCCACTTCTTTCGACCGGCTGGCGGCCCTGCGCTTCGGCGCGGCGGCAGTGCGCGCGCTGGAGCAAAACATGTCGGGCGTGATGGTCTCCCTGTCCTACCCGAATGTGGAGTATGTCGACCTGGAAGCCGTGGCCGGCCGCATGAAGGGCGTGCCGCTCGACAGCGACACGCTGCAGACGGCGCGCGACATCGGCATCTGTTTCGGCGACTGACCATGGCACTCAATACGACCTACGCGGAAACCGAACCGGCACGCACGGACGTCGATGCGTTACCCGGCCCGACCGTGGTGGAATTCGGCGCGCCCTGGTGCGGCTTCTGCATCGGCGCGCAGCCGCTCATCGAAAAGGCATTCGATGGCCATGACCTTGTCCGGCACATCAAGATCGAGGACGGCCCCGGGAGGCGGCTTGGCCGTTCGTATCGGGTCAAGCTGTGGCCGACGCTGGTCTTTCTGAAGGATGGGGTTGAAATCGCGCGCCTCGTGCGCCCGACGGATGCCGGCGCGATCCGGGAAGCGCTCGCGCAAATCGCATAGGCAGAAGACCAGGCCCTACCGGTGGCAAGACAGGGAAGCCGTGTAAGATTCTCCAATGGATAATCTGAGTCACTCGCTCGCCGGCCTGGCAGCCGGCGAGTTGCTGAATCGCAGCCTGCCGCAGGAAGACGACGAGGGCAGGCAACGCCTGCGCCGCCGCCTGCTCCTGTTCACGACCTGGGCCGCGAGCAATTTCCCCGACCTCGATCTCGTTCTGACGCCGGTGTTGCCGGCGCCGCTCGGCTACCTGCTGCATCATCGCGGGCATACGCATACGCTGCTGTACGCAATCCCGCAGGCGCTGGTGCTGTGGGGACTGATCCTCCTGCTGTGGCCCAACGCACGTCGGCTGATGGATGCCAGCGCCGTCGCGCGCAAGGGCTTCTTCGCGGCCCTGGCGATCGGGCTCGCGCTGCACCTGGCGATGGACTCGCTCAACTCGTACGGCATCCATCCCTTCCACCCGTTCGACTCGCGCTGGCTCTACGGCGACATGGTGTTCATCCTCGAGCCGGTCTTCTGGATCGTGTTCGGCGTGCCGCTGGCGATGATGACGCCGTCTGTACTGCGCATCCTGTTCCTTGTGGCGTTGGCCGCGGTGCCCGCGTACTTCACGGCAAAAGGCTTCCTCCACTGGGGATCGCTCGCAGGTCTGGCTGTACTGGCTATCATCGCGGGCGTCGTTCAGCGCTGGACAGGACCCGGCGGGCGGCGCGGACTGGCAACCGCCTTTGCCCTGGCCGTCGCCTTCATCGCCGTACAGGGCGTGGCTTCGTGGAATGCGGGCCACGTCGTGGCAGATACACTGTTGCAGAAGGATCGCGCGAGTCGCGTGCTGGACGTGGCGCTGACACCCTTCCCCACCAATCCCCTCTGCTGGACCTTCGTCTCGATCGAGAGCGATCCGCGCGCGGGAAAGTATGCGTTGCGGCGCGGCGTGCTTAGCCTGTCCCCGGCGCTGATTCCGCTCGGCCGGTGCCCGGCCAGCCGATGGGGCGACGTGCTTCCGCCGGATGCCACAGAGTCCATCGCCTTCTACTCGACGGAAGTCGCCGACCTGCACACGCTGCGGGCGCTAAAGGAAGGCAACTGCCACTTCGAAGCCTGGATGCGATTTTCCCGAGCGCCGTCGGTCGGCGCGACTGCGGCGACGGACCTGCGCTACGGCCCCGCGTGGCAACAGAACTTCACCACCATGGACTTCGAGTCGTTCCGCAAGCTGGATTGCCCGCGTTATGTGCCGCGCTGGGGGTTCCCGCGATCCGACCTACTTGGCCCATGAAGGCAGCCAGCGCAGGAACCATGGCACTGGCCTGCCTTCGACATGCTTGCGGGAGATGGCGTCGTGTGCGAGCACAGGCAGGACCGTGCGCGCGCCGGCGAACAGTTGCCAGCGCGCGTAGTGCAGGTTCTCGCACCATTCGGGATTGATGACACAGATAGGGACACCGGCGCGATGCGCGGTTTCGACAACGGCGGCACCCGGGTACATCTCGGCAGGCGTGCCGACCACCAGCACCAGGTGCGCTGATCTCGCTGCTTCCTCGGCACGCTCCACGGCAGCCTTGTCCGGCATTTCGCCCATCCACACGATGGAGGGACGCAGATGCCCGGCGCAATTCGGACAGGGTTTGCGCAAGGCATCGGCGCTGGTTGCCGTGCCCGTCCATCGGCATTGCAAGCATTTGAGTTCGTCGAAACGGCCGTGCAGGTGAATCACTTCGGCGCATCCGGCCTCTTCCAGCAACACATCCACGTTCTGCGTCACATGCGTGACGTTCCAATGCTGTTCGAGTTGGCGCAGGGCGGCATGTCCTGCATGCGGTCGTGCCGTCATCAGCCGCTGTGCCTGCTCGACGTACCACGCGATGGCAAAGTCGGGATCACGCGCATAGCCGGTGGGCGTCGCCACGCGCTCAAGCAGGTCGCCCGTCCACAAATGCTGGCCGGCGCCGCGATACGTAGGTAATCCGGAATCGGCGGACATCCCCGCGCCGCTATAAACAAGAATGCGCGACGCATGGGCAAACTGTTCGAGCAAAGTACGGTATCCGGCCGGCTCAAGGCCGAAGCTTGCTGTCGGAGCAGTGCTGGGTGTTCTCATGGGCGCAGGGAAGTTTCCCTATTATCGCGTTGATCCTGTGTATGCGCCAGAGAGCATCCTTCGCGTCCATGCAATCCGGCATCCCGCTTGCGCTTGCACAAAACACAACAAAACCACACTGTCAGAATGGTTTCATGCGGTGCGACAGTCGCATGGATTCCATGATTGCAGTTCGTCGCGCAGCCCCGTTTTTCCTTTCCGACAGCGTAATGGAGAAAGATGGCCATGCGACACTCGCCGCGGTACAGATTGCCTGCTGTCATGGCGTTGGCGACCGCATTCATCCTGCCCGGGTGTGCCTCGGCTCCCGAAGCCGGTGTGGAAGAAGCCGCGCCCGTGCAGAAAGCCACTCCGCGCTTGCAGCGGGAGCGTGTCATGCAAACGGCGTGGCGCGGCCGCTCTTACTATTCTCTTCTGGAAAAATTCGGGCCGCCACGAGCGGTCATGTCGCATCCCGGGCTTCGCACCGGGTCGGGCGAGATTGTTCTCTACGGTGTGCGCGATGTCGGATCTAACTGCATTGATGCCTTCACCGTCGTTGCACCCGGGAGCAGCGGGGATCGTGTCGTCGTGGACTACTTCTGCCGTTAGCGCCATTCATCGCCCACGGCTGCAGTGCGATGTGGGATCCGGAAGGTCATCCGTCACTCGCCGATGATCTTGACCAGTACACGCTTGTCGCGCATGCCGTCCGGCGCGAGCTTTTCCAGCCAGGTCTCGAAATCGGTATGCAGGCCCGGCTCGTCGTCATTGATGAAGACCGAGGCCGAGATGTGCATCGCGTTGACCAGCACCAGTCCTTCGCGGATGCCGCTCGCGTGCAGCGCCTCCTCGACCTGCGGGGTGATATTGATGAAGGCGCGGCGCGTGCGCGTCTTGAACCACAGTTCCTTGCGGTGGCTCTTCATGTCAGCCGCGGTTCATGCGCTTGGGCACCGGATTGAAACGCAAGCGGAAGGCGTCCGGCATCTTCGATCCGACCAGCGGACGCAGGTAGAGGCGGAAGGCGTCGGTGATGTCGGTACCCGAGGGGGCGATGAATTCATCTTCCAGTGTACGCGTCTTGCCCGCCACGGCTTCGAGCGGCAGCAGCTCGTAATCGACGGAGTAGAAGCCGGTGCGCTTGATCGCCACCGATCCGTCGCGGTCGCCCCACATCGCGAACTGCACCGCCTTTTCGCCGACCTCGCGCGCCTCGCGCTGATCGACATCGGACACACAGCCGATGAAGGAGCGCTGCAGGTAGCCGAAGGTGTCGCCGCGCACGCGCTTGATCTTGAGCTTGGACTTGATTTCCTCGCACAGCAGGTCGGCCAGTGCGCCCGTGCCCGAGAGCTGCACGTTGCCATGATCGTCGCGCTCCACGTCCTTCGCCAGCAGGGTGGCGATGGGCGCGCCTGACGCATCGTGGATGCCTTCCGAGACGGCGATGACACAGCGGCCGTATCGCTCGTACGTTGCTTTGACATCGGCAAGGAACTTGTCGACGACGAAGGTGCGTTCAGGCAGGTAGATCAGGTGCGGGCCGTCGTCGGGGAACTTCTTGCCCAGCGCGGAAGCTGCGGTCAGGAATCCGGCGTGCCGCCCCATCACGACACCGACGTAAACGCCCGGCAAGGAAGCATTGTCGAGGTTGGCACCGGCGAAGGCTTGCGCGACGAAACGGGCCGCCGAGGGGAAACCCGGCGTGTGGTCATTGCCGACCAGGTCGTTGTCGATGGTCTTGGGAATATGGATGCAACGCAGCGGATAGTTGGCCTTTTGCGCCTCAAGGCTCACGATGCGTACCGTGTCCGAGGAGTCGTTGCCGCCGATATAGAAGAAGTGCTCGATCTCGTGCGCGCGCAGCACCTCGAAAATTTCCTGGCAATACTTCATGTCAGGCTTGTCGCGTGTGGAGCCCAGTGCGGAGGACGGCGTATTGGCCACCATCTCCAGGTTGTGGCTGGTTTCCTGCGTGAGGTCGACGAAATCCTCGTTGACGATGCCGCGCACGCCATGCCACGCGCCGTACACCCGCTCCACGCCGCGGAAGCGCCGCGCTTCGAGCGTCACGCCGACCAGCGATTGGTTGATGACCGCGGTAGGGCCGCCGCCTTGGGCGACGAGGATTTTTCCTGAAGGCATGTCACTCCTCCTTTTGTCGTGTCGATCTGCTGAGTATGGACGATTTAGCTGCAGGAATGAATGATATTTAGCCAACTCCTCCTGAATACCGCGCGGTCCGCCCGCCTTTGCGAATTCCGCTACCATTGATTACTTTCCACCACTCACCTATAAGAGACATGAGCACATCCATCCGCTTCGACAACCAGGTCGCCATCGTTACCGGTGCCGGCGGCGGCCTCGGCCGTTCGCACGCCCTGCAACTTGCCGCGCGCGGCGCGAAAGTGGTCGTCAACGACCTCGGCGTGGCACGCGACGGCTCGGGCAATGCGATGACGCCGGCCGAAAGCGTCGTAGCCGAAATCCGCGCCGCGGGAGGACAGGCGATCGCCAGCGCAGCATCGGTCACTGATCCGGCCAGCGTGCAGGAAATGGTGGACCAGGCGATGAAGGAATGGGGCCGCATCGACATCCTCGTCAACAATGCCGGCTTCCTGCGCGACAAGACGTTCTCCAAGATGAGCCTCGACGATTTCCGCGCGATCGTCGACGTGCACCTGATGGGTGCCGTGTACTGCACCAAGGCGGTGTGGGAGATCATGAAGCAGCAGAACTATGGCCGCATCGTGATGACCACCTCGTCCTCCGGCCTGTTCGGCAACTTCGGCCAGTCCAATTACGGCGCCGCCAAGATGGCGCTCGTGGGCCTGATGCAGACCCTGGCGCTGGAAGGCGAGAAGTTCAACATCCGCGTCAACTGCCTCGCGCCCACTGCAGCGACACGCATGACCGAAGGCATCCTGAGCCCGGACGACCTCGAACTGCTGAAGCCGGAAAATGTCACCCCCGGCATGATCTGGCTGGTATCGCAGGACGGCCCGACGAAGACGGTACTGTGCGCCGGGGCCGGCACCTTCTCCCGCTCCAACATTACACTGACCAATGGCTTCCATATCGGCGACCGCCCGGACGCGGCGGAGATGCTTGCCGCCAACGCGGACAAACTGGCGGACCGCAGCGGTGAAACCATCCCGCGCGCCGGCCTGGAACAACCGATGATGGAACTGACCAAGGCGCGCGCCGCAAGGGGATAGCGGGATTTTGTGGTTTGGTAGATCAGGATCATTCCCCCGGCCCTTGACTTCCCCTACCCTGCAAGGATGAAAGTTGCGTGAAAGCAGCCACGCCTTGCGGGGCAGGAACAAGCGCCCCGCACTCGAGGTCTGCCGACACGGGTTTGCTGACCAGGAAAGCCGCTCATGAACCACTTCCTCCGCCGTACCCTGCCGCTGGCAATCGCTGCCGGCCTCTTTGCGCTGCCCGGCGCCCATGCTGCGACGGCAAGCTGCCTGACGCCCGCCGCCTGGACACAGTTTGACAGGACCTCGACGCGCACCACGCAATCCGCCGACGTCGTCGCCGAGATGGCGAAGCGTGATGTCGTCCTGCTTGGCGAATATCACGACGAGGACGATCACCACCGCTGGCAGGTGCAGATGCTCTCCGCACTGCACGTGCTGCGGCCGAACATGGTGATCGGCTTCGAGATGTTCCCGCGCCGCCTCCAGCCGGTGCTCGACCGCTGGACCAAGGGCGAGCTCACGCTCAAACAGTTCCTCGAACAGGCCGAATGGGACAAAGTGTGGAACACGCCGCCGGACCTGTACGTGCCGCTGTTCCAGTTCGCGCGCATCAACCGCATTCCCATGGTTGCGCTGAACGTCGACAACAAGCTCAACAAGACGATTCGTGAGAAAGGCTGGGAGCAGGTGCCGGAAGCGGAGCGTGAAGGTGTGGGCCGCCCGGCGCCACCGCCGGAGGCGTACCGCGACTACCTGTTCGATGTCTTCCGCATGCATGCGGACGTGCATGGTGCCAAGGGCGACAAACCGAGCAAGAACGATGCAGCGTTCGTCCGCTTCGTCGAATCCCAGACAACCTGGGACCGCGCGATGGCGGAGGCACTCGCGACGCGCGTGAAGTCCGACAACAAGCCGCTGGCGGTGGGCATCGTCGGCAGCGGCCACCTGCGTTTCGGCCACGGCATTCCGCACCAGCTGCGCGACCTCGGCATCACGAATGTCGGCACCCTCGTTGCCACGCCCAGCGATACCCCGTGCAAGGATGTCCCCGCCGGTATCGCCGACGCGGTGTTCGCGCTGCCCTTGCAGCCGGAGGAAAAACCGGAGCCACCGCGCCTCGGTGTCCGGCTCGAAGAGGTGGAAGGCGGCGTCCGACTGAGTGAAGTCACCGCGGGCAGCCTCGCCGAGCGTACCGGACTGAAGGTCGGTGACCGGTTGATGGAAATGGCGGGCGTCGCCGTAGGCAAGGCGCCGCAGATTGCCGCCTCGGTGCGCCGCCAGCCGCCCGGTACCTGGCTGCCGGTGCGCATCAAGCGCGGCGAGGAACTGCTGGATATCGTGATCAAGTTCCCGGTGAAGCAATGAGAAGCCTCTTCACCGCCCTGTTCTTGTCGCTGGCCGGCTCGCTCGTACACGCGGCACAGCTTGACCTGCAGGTCGAGCTCGATCCCGCGACACGGCGCTTCAAGGCGGTGGCGGATCTCTCGCCGGCGTCGAAGGATTTTCGCTTCCTGCTGCATGAGTCGCTGAACATTACCTCCGCATCCATCGGCGGCAAGGCAATCAAGGCGTCGGCAGGCCCGAACGAGGGCGGTGCGCGCATCTGGCGGCTTGCACTTCCTGCCGGCACCGACCGGGTTCGCGTCGAATACTCCGGTACGCTGCCCGCGCTCGACCGCGGCCTCGACCATCGTGGTGTATTGCGCGGCCTGCCGCCGATGACCTCGAATGAAGGGAGTTTTCTTCCGGCAGGTGGCGCATGGTATCCGCCGCCCGCGCCCTTGTTCAGCTATCGCGTGGATGTGACAGTGCCGGCCGGGCAGCGCGCGATCGCCCCCGGCAAGCTGGCATCGGAAAGCGCCCCGGATGCCGCCAGCTATCGTGCCGCCTTTGAATTCGACCAGCCCGCCGACGGCATCGACCTGATGGCCGGCCCCTGGGTGGTGCGCGAGAAAATGGCGCCGCGCGCGGGTGGCGACGCCCTTCGCCTGCGCACCTACTTCACGCGCGAACTCGACGCGGTGCCAGGCCTGACTGACGGCTATCTCGACGACACGCGCCGATATCTCGAACGCTATGCGGCGCAGATCGGCGCTTATCCCTTCGCCGGATTCTCCATCGTTGCCAGCCCCTTGCCGACCGGCTTCGGCATGCCGACGCTAACCTATCTCGGCGCCGACGTGATCCGCCTGCCCTTCATCCGCGCCACGTCGCTCGGGCATGAAGTGCTCCACAACTGGTGGGGCAACGGCGTGTACGTCGACTACGCGAAGGGCAACTGGAGCGAAGGACTGACGACCTTCATGGCCGACTATGCCTACAAGGAGCAGGACTCGACCGAGGCGGCGCGCGAGATGCGCCTCGGCTGGCTGCGCGATTTCGCCTCGGTGCCGGCGGGCGACCATACACCGCTGGCCGATTTCCGTTCGCGCACGCATGGCGCTGCCGCCGCAGTCGGGTACGGCAAGTCGGCGATGCTGTTCGTCATGCTGCGTGACACGATTGGCGAGGAAGCCTTCGGCAAGGGGATACGCGCATTCTGGGAAAAGCAGCGCTTCAGGCGCGCCGGCTGGGGCGAACTGCGCACCGCTTTCGAGGAAGCTTCGGGCAAACGCCTGGGTGAATTTTTCGACCAGTGGCTCAACCGCGCGGGCGGACCGACTGTGACCGTTACCGATGCGCGCATGACGGACGCAGGCAAGAGCGTCCAGCTCACGTTCGAGCAGACCGCCCCAGCCTATGCCATGCGCATGCCGGTTGAACTGGTGTTCAAGAATGGGTCCGAGGTGCGCTGGGTCGACATCGCACGCACGCGCGAGCAGGTCAGCCTGGAGGTGCCGTCCACGCCCTCCGGCGTGCGCGCCGATCCCGACCTGCGCCTGTGGCGCGTGCTGGAGCGCGACCAGCTGCCGCCCATCCTGCGGCAGTGGACCATCGCCCGTTCACCACGCATGGCCATTGCGTCCAATGGGCAGGAAGTCCGTGAATCCGCTGACGCGCTCGCCCAGCGCATCTTCGAGTCACCGCCGCGCGTGGTACCGCTCGATGCCCTGAACGGCGGCACGCCGCTCCTGCTGGCCGGACTGCACGCGGATATCGATGCCGCTCTGGCGCGTGCCGGCCTTCCTCCGCGTCCTCCCAGCCTCGCCGGCAAGGGCAGCGCGCAGTTCTGGACCGTCGCGCGCAATGAAGGTGCGCCGCTCGCGGTCGTCTCCGCAGACGACGCCAACGCCTTGCGCGCGCTGCTTCGTCCGCTGCCGCACTACGGCGCGCAGAGCTGGGTAGCGTTCGAAGGCAGCCGCGCAATCGGACGCGGCGTATGGCCCGCGCCGGGGAAGCTCGTCAAGGTGACGCCGTAACTATACGGCGGACATCCAGGCTGCCGTCACGACCAGGAGTGCCGCCATCACGCGGTTGAAGATTAGCAGCCGCTGTCCCTTCGCCAGCCACTCGCGCAGCAGCGAGCCGGTCAATGCGTAGGTGAAGTTGCTGGCCAGTCCGAAGGCGAGCATTACCGGAAGCACGAGGGCGAAACGCTGCGCGGCATCGCTGGTGCCCGCGATCCAGCCGGCCACGACGGTCAATGCCAGCATCCATGCCTTGATGTTCACGAATTGCAGCAGTACACCTTGCCAAAAGGTGACGTTGAGGCGCGATGCGTCTGCTGTGGAGAGTCGCGCGGAGCGACTCAGGCGGAATGCCAGCCATAGCAGGTAGCCGATACCGATGAACTTGATTGCCGTACGCAGCAGCGGGACGGCGACGATGACCGAGCCCAGTCCTGCAGCACAGGCAGTGAGCAGCAGGCCCCAGCCGACGGGCACGGCGAGTACGAAGCGCAGGGCGCGTTTGAGGCCGAAGTTGGCGGCCAGTGCGGTGGAGAGGGTGGTGTTGGGGCCGGGGGTGAAGCTGGTGGCGGTGGCGAGGGTTAGGAGGGCCAGGAATTCTTGCCAGTGCATTTGGTGTTTTCTCTTCGGTGACCCAATAAGTTCGGTTCTTCGTGGATGCTAGCCGGGACTGGCCCCGGCTAGCATCCACGAAGAACTGAACGAAACCGATTCACCGAAGAGAAAAAACTAAGTCCCAGTCTTAATCGCCCAAATCGCCGGCAAATTCCGCCAATACCCGTAAGCATCCATCCCATACCCCACCACAAACTTATTAGGCAAAGTCAGCCCAATATAATCCGCCCGGCAAGGCTTCGACTTCCCGATATCCTTATCCGCAAACACGGCGAGAACAACCTCCTTCGCCCCCATCTGCAGCAGCCGCTCCTTCACATGTGCGAGCGTCTCGCCCTCGTCAAGAATATCGTCCAGCACAACCACGGTACGCCCTTCCACATTCGAGCGAGGAATCACCTTCCACTCGATAGTGCCGCCCTGGTCCTTGCTGCCGTAGCGCGTCACGTGCATGTAATCAAACTCGAGCGGAAAGGTCAGCCGGGTCAGCAGCTGGCCGCAGAACACAACCGCGCCGCCCATGACGCCCAGCACCAGCGGAAATCCCTCGCTGTCGTCCTTCTCGAAGCGCTCGTTCAGCTCCTGTGCCACCTTGTCCACTGCCTTCTGCACGGCATCTGCGTCAAAGATCAGTTCAGCTTCCTTCATGAGCGCGTGCGCTTTGTTGCGGTGGAATTCGGAATCAATATACGTCATGGTGCACACCTCAATGGCAGGTTGAAACGGCGGATGTATTCATCCTAGCAAAGCGCGCCATGATATGTCGTGCATTACGCTGCGGCAAGTCGTGGAAACCCGCAGGCTGTCGTTTCCACACACAAAATGTCCCGCATCAAGGAACCCGATTTTCCCGTTGTCAAAACAGCACGCGGAAAAATGAATCTTTGTCCGACGCCGTGTTCGAACACGTATTGCCTGACATTATTGGGAGCCATGATGAAAACCACCCTGAAGCAACACCAGGTCAGCACCAAAGGACCGGAAGGCGAGCACGTGACACCGCGCATGCCGCATGAACGTGACGAGTCTGACGACAGCCAGGGAAGCGTGGTGCGCGACGATATGCGTCAAGCGTATATTGACTTGCAAAATGGACAAGTCGATACCGACTTGCGGGAAACCGGCGGCGTGGATGAGGTGGTCAACGACCGTCCGGGCACCTCGCCGGACAAGGTCGTCAAGAAGTCGTTCTGACCCTGCACCGGCGCCGGCCGGTGCAAGACCCTGCGGCGTTTATTTATAGATGCCGCAGCCGACCAGCATGTCGTCCACCTTCTCCACATAGGTCGACTTCGCTTCGATTACCTTCGTGGTCGGATGAGGCCACTTGTAATCTACCCAGCCCTTGCCCTTCGCCTTCGCGACCTCGACAAATTCCTTGACGAACAGCTTGCCGTCGGCATCCTTCAGGTCAAGCAGGGTCTTGTCCAGCAGTTTCGGGTTGGTCCCGTGGGCGAGCGTCTTGCCGTTGAAATCGAACACGAATACGTACAGGTCGCGATCCTTGAACTGTCCGTTCGGGTTGTTGAATTCGGCAAATGCCTTTTCCTTGCCGTTGGCCTTGAGGTAGGCAATGGCCTTTTTCGTCAGCGCGGTGGCCTCCTCCGCGGTGCCCTTGTCCGCGGCCAGCGCGCCGTGGCTGAACAGGAGGGCGGACAGGCCGAGGAGCAGTGTCGAGAGCAGTTTCTTCATTGTTGTTTTCCTTGCGGTTGAAAAAAAGGGAGCCGCGCGCCGTCATGCGACGCGAATGCATGTTTCTGGAAATTCCGGCGGGCAGGACGCCCGCCGCTCACTGAACGGGTTTACTCGTACTTGCGCGCGTCTTCGATGACCTTGCCGTCGTTCGGCAGCGAGCCCCGGCCGACGAGCTTCACCTCACCGCGCAGCTTCGTGATGTCACGGATCGTGTCGACGACCGCTTCGGCGGCAATTGCCGCAGGATCGTCCACCTCGCAATGCAGCGTCATCACGTCGTTGGCCATCTCGCCGGTGACGACCAGGCGCGCCTTCGCGATCTGCGGATAACGCTTCACCACTTCCGCCACCTGCGAGGGATGCACGAACATCGCGCGCACCTTCGTTGTCTGGTCGGCGCGGCCCATCCAGCCCTTGATGCGGGTATTGGTGCGGCCGCAGGGCGATACGCCGGACATGACGGCAGACATATCGCCGGTGCCGAAGCGGATCAGCGGGTAGTCGGGATTGAAGGACGTAATCACCACTTCGCCCACCTCACCATCGGCAACCGGATCACCGGTGCCAGGACGGACGATTTCGAGGAGCAGGTCCTCGTCCATGATCATGCCAGGATTGACCTGGCCGTCGGTCTGCGTTTCATAGGCAATGTTGCCGACGTCAGCAGAACCATACATTTGCAGCACGTTGGGCACCCCGTTGTCCTGCAGCCATTTGCGCAGCGAAGGCGGCAATGCTTCCGCACCGACCAGGGCGCGCTGCACGCTGCTGATGTCCGCGCCCATCTCGCGCGCCTTCTCGATGATGATCTTGAGGAAGGACGGCGTGCCGACGTAGGCATCCGGCTTCAGCTCGGCCATTGCCTGCACCTGCATTTCCGTCTGGCCGATACCGGCGGGGATCACCGGGCAGCCGAGCCTGGCCGCACCGCCCTCAGCCATGAAGGCAGCGGGCGTGAAATGGTACGAAAAGCAGTTCTGGATGATATGACCCTTGCGCAGGCCGAGCGCCGCCATCGGGCGAGCGAAACGCCACCAGTCCTGGCCGGTTCCTTCCGGATCGAAGATAGGGCCGGGCGACATGAACAGGTGGCGCAACTGGCGCGCCGGCGTCGACGTCAAGCCGCCAAACGGCGCATCGTTGTGCTGGAGATCCTTGAGGTCCGATTTGCGCGTGACCGGCAGTTGCGCGAGGGCGGTACGCGACCGGATATCGGACGCGTCGACGCCGTTCAGAATGCGCGCCCAGCCCGGCGCCGCCTGCGCTCGTGCGACGAGTTCCGGCAGGCGTGCCAGGAGGTCACGTTCGCGCTGTGCGGGGTCACGGATTTCCAGTGAATCGAGGTAGTCGTTCATGATCGGTTTGGGGGTGTTGTTTACTTGGCAGGATGCGCCTCGCGCACCTGGGGGGCCATGGTTACGCCAGCCAGCGCTTGCGGCGGCGATAGAACTTCATGTCGCGGAAGCTCTTGCGTCCTGCACCTGACACGCCCAGGTAGAATTCCTTCACGTCCTCGTTCGATGCCAGGTCCGACGCGGCTCCTTCCATCACGACACGGCCGTTTTCCAGGATGTAGCCGAAGTCCGCGTAGCGCAGCGCGACCATGGTGTTCTGCTCGGCGACGAGGAAGGACACGTTTTCCTTGCTGTTGAGATCCTTCACGATCTCAAAAATCTCTTCCACGATCTGCGGCGCGAGACCCATCGACGGCTCGTCGAGCAGGATCATCGAGGGCTTGGCCATCAGCGAGCGGCCGATCGCACACATCTGCTGTTCGCCGCCGGAGGTATAACCGGCCTGCGACATGCGGCGCTGCTTGAGGCGGGGGAAATAGTGGTACACCATCTCCAGCTGGTCCTTCAGTTCGGCACGAGAAATCTTGCGGGTATAGGCGCCGGTCAGCAGGTTTTCCTCGATGGTCAGGTGGCCGAAGCAGTGTCGGCCTTCCATTACCTGCGACAGGCCGCGCTTGACGAGTTCGTTGGGGGTCAGCTGGTCCACACGCTCGCCCTTGAATTCGACGCTGCCCTTCGTGACATCGCCGCGCTCGCCGCGCAGCAGTGTCGAAATCGATTTCATGGTGGTCGACTTGCCCGCGCCGTTCGCGCCCAGAAGCGCCACGATCTTGCCCTGCGGGACCTGCAGCGAAACGCCCTTCAACACCAGGATCACGTGGTCGTAGATCACTTCGATGTTGTTGACGGAGAGGTAAGGCTGGCCAATCGCCGCGGGTGCGGCCTGCGCTACGGTTTGCGTTGTCATGGTGTCTCTTCTCGAATCGGATTACGTCTGCCATGCTCCCCTCTCCCGCAGGCGGGGCGGAGGAAGGGTTTTGCGGACTACAGTCCGCGCTTCCGTAGCCGTGCTGACTTGCAAGCCAACATGTGGGGCGCGGAGCGGGGGGTGGGGGTGAGGGTGCCTGCAAAACCGCAGGAGGGCTTGGCCACCACCCTCATCCCCGACCCTTCTCCCGCCTGCGGGAGAAGGGAGGCAACAAAGTCCTGCTTAGGTCGCGCAGGCCGGAGTGATCTTCTTCTCGGCGGCGTACTTGGCCGACGATTCGTCAATCAGCTTCTTGGTCAGCGCCTTGTCGCCGGTGACCCAGTTCGGGGTGATCGGGACCCACTTGCTGCCATTCCACTGCTGCACCTTCACGGCGCCCGAACCCTCGTGGTCTTCACACGAGGTCTTGACCGGCGGGAACATGCCGAGCACGCCGAGCGCCTTCTGGCGGGCTTCGTCGACGTTCAGGTTTTCCATGCCCCAGCGGATCTGCTCGCCGTTCATGACCTTGCCCTTGCCGAACTTTTCCTGCGCCTTGCGGATCGCTTCGGTCCACAGGATCGCAGCGGTCACGCCGCGCATGTGGTACACGGAACCGACGCGGGTCTTGTCGTCGAGGTTGCCTTTGCCGGCGTCATAGACCTTCTTGCGGATCTCGTCGAGGACCGGGTAGTTGCCCGGGGTGTTGAAGGTCATCGTGGTGTAACCCTTGGCGGCGTCGCCGGCCGGGATCACGTCCTCTTCCGAACCTGCCCACCACACGCCGAGGATCTTCTCGCGCGGGAAGCCGTTACGCTGCGCGGTCTTGATGGCCACGGCGTTCATCACGCCCCAGCCCCACAGGATCACGTAGTCGGGCTTGGCCTGGCGGATCTGCAGCCACTGGGACTGCTGCTCGTTGCCCGGGTGGGCGACGGGGATCTTGAGCAGTTCGAAGCCGTATTGTGCCGCTTGCGCATCGAGAACCGGAATCGGCTCCTTGCCAAAGGCGGAGTCGTGATAGAGGTGGACGATCTTCTTGCCCTTGAGCTTGTCCATGCCGCCTTCCTTGCTGCCCAGGTACGCGGTCATTGCCGCAGCCTGGTTCCAGTAGCTGGTGATCAGCGGGAAGACATACGGGAAGACCTTGCCGTTGGCAGCGTCGGAACGGCCGTAGCCCAGGGTGGTCATCGGGATCTTGTCGTTGGCGACGCGGTCCAGGATGCCGTAGGCAATGCCGGTGGACAGCGGCTCGACCAGCGAAGCGCCGCCGTTCTTCGACTTCAGGCGCTCATAGCACTCGACACCGCGGGACGCGTTGTATTCGGTTTCGCACTCTTCCCACTTGATCTTCACGCCGTTGATGCCGCCGTTGGCGTTGACCAGGTTGAAGTAGTCGATCGATCCGCCGAAGAAGCCGGATCCGCCTGCAGCGTACGGGCCGACGCGATAGGACAGGATGGGAATGTATTGCTCCTGGGCGGCGGCAACGCCGACCGTGCCAGCCAGTGCTGCGCCGAGCAGGACTGTTTTGATCAACTTCATGTGCTCCTCCTAATAGGTGACTGCAACGACAACTAGTTGTGTGGTACTGCCTTACATCAATGCGGGAATGGCCATAACCGCAATTTTTCCTTCGCGATCTGCCACAGGCGGGCGAGTCCATGCGGCTCGACGATCAGGAAAAAGATGATCAGTGCGCCGAACACCATCAGTTCGAGGTTCGACGCTACCGAAGTCGGGAGCCCGAAGGTATGGGCGATGATATTGAGCAGGATGGGCAGCAGCACGATGAAGGCCGCGCCGAAGAAGGAACCGATGATGGTGCCCACGCCGCCGATGATGATCATGAACAGGATGCGGAAGGACAGGTCGAGGCTGTAGGCTTCCGGTTCCACCGTGCCGAGATAGGCATAGGCGTACAGCGCGCCGGCGACGCCGCAGTAGAAGGAGCTCACCGCGAACGCGAGCAGCTTGGTGCGCATCAGGCGGAAGCCGATGACCTCCGCTGCCACGTCCATGTCGCGCACCGCCATCCAGGAACGGCCCACATTGCTGCGCACCATGTTCTTCACCATCAGCGCCATGACGCAGACGATGGAAAGTGTCAGCAGGTACTTGCTGGCCGGGGTGTTGAACTCATAACCGAGGATGCTGATCTGCTGCGCCGTGATCACGCCGGACGAGCTGTAGTTGGTGAACCAGCCGATCTTGGTCAGGCACCACACCACGAAGAACTGCGTGGCCAGCGTGGCCGCAGCG
>Ga0196981_1000258_pt1 | contig 28606 bp, 24 predicted proteins | sample S3_2013CmetaG_FD_155462 | JGI IMG/M metagenome (GOLD analysis project Ga0196981, IMG submission 155462) | Soil microbial communities from Anza Borrego desert, Southern California, United States - S3_20-13C | ecosystem: Environmental > Terrestrial > Soil > Desert | place: USA: California... | reverse complement strand
TATTGAAAAGACACCGCTCCACGAAGCGGCATGCTTCCTGCCGGTCTCGGACGTGCGGGCATCGCCAGCAGGAGTGTCAAGAACAAGGTCGGTCATGAAATAAATCGCTAAGCCAGATGTTGTTTGAAGAACGAACCCGGCTTGTGCCGCGGGAACAAATCCACACGGTCATGCAAGTCGACGTTTCATGGCTTGAATTGTCTCGTGTCGGGAAAGGCGTGATAATCCCGTGTAATCTTTATGAGGTTGTGAAAAAAACTCAGCAATGACGCATGCCAAAGTGGATGATCTGCAAGCTTTCCTTGCAGTAGCGCGTGACCAGAGCTTTACGAAAGCCGCCGCCCGGCTGGGAATCACACCGTCGGCACTGAGCCATACGATGAGAGCGCTTGAAGAGAGGCTCGGTGTGCGTCTGCTGGCGCGCACGACCCGAAACGTGGCGCCGACGGAAGCAGGCGAAAGATTGATGCGTTCAATCGCTCCGCTTTTCGACCAGATAGCGGCGGAGGTTGAAGCCCTTGGGGAACTGCGCGACAAGCCTGCGGGAACGATCCGGATCACATGCACGGATGACACGATCGAGCTGTATCTGAGGCCGCTGCTGGCCGGTTTCCTGAAGAGCTATCCCGACATCACGCTGGAGCTCTTTGTCGACTACGGCTTCAGCAATATCGTCGAAGAGCGGTTTGACGCTGGCATCCGCCTGGGGGAAGCGGTCAGCAAAGACATGATCGCGGTTCGCATCAGCCCTGACTGGCGCCTGGCCGTTGTGGGATCTCCGGCCTATTTCGAGCGTTGTCCTCCGCCCAGGACACCCTACGAGCTGACTGATCACGCGTGCGTCAACATCCGTCACAGGCCGTCAGGCGCAATCTATGCGTGGGAATTTGAGAAGGATGGCAAAGCATTCACCGTCAAGGGTGAAGGGCAACTCGTCTTTAACAGCATCGTGCATGTGCTCAATGGCGCAATCGATGGAATTGGACTGGCCTACGTTCCCGAAGCACTGGCGGCGCCTTATCTGGCCGATGGCCGCCTTAACGAAGTTCTGGCTGACTGGTGTCCGTATTTCCAGGGCTTCCACTTGTATTACCCGCATCGACGTCAGGCTTCCCCGGCCTTTTGCGCATTTGTCGATGCGGTGAGGTATCGAGGCTAGCTGCAAGTGCAATTGCAGGCGACGCATGAGGGACGCGTGCCAGAAAAAACAGCAGGCACAGATTTCAACGGCCGTTCTTAAGCGGCAGCGGTCGTCATGCTGAAGAAATTTACAAGGCGAGAGTCCCGCTGCAAACGTGTTCGCAGCAGGACTTCAGTCAATGAAACCGGTCGTCGTTCATCAATCCATCCGACCGGCCCGGAAGATTTTCCGGTCTATTGAATGCGCGTAGCGCGCAGCGCTTATTCCGCCGCCGGTGCTTCGAATACCGGCGCCTCGTGCGTCTTCACATCACCGCGCTGGACCTGCAGATGCTCCTTCAGCTTGCGCGCTGCTGCGTCAAACGCATCGCGCACGGCGACATACACGTCTTCATTCGGGTGCACGCGATTGAGCACGATTTCCGCGCCGGGGATGGTCAGGTCGATGCGCACTTCGTAGAGGTGGCCCTGGTGCTTGTGCTTGCCGTTGGTTTCCACCGTCACGTCGCAGCGGTTGATGCGGTCGGAGATCTGGCTCAGTTTTTCAGCGCGCTTGCGGATTTCGGCTTCGACGGCTTCGGAGGCGGGAATGTTGTGGAACTTGATGTTCAGGGAATTGACCATGATTGATTCTGAAAAAGGATTGATCGATCGCGCACCGCGTAGGACGGGCATTCCACAGGATGCCTCAAATCAACATGCGCGCAGGAACAGGGTATGCACCCTGCCCGCGCATTTCCTTGATCGTAGTCAATAAATCAAGGATGCGATGCAATCCGGTCAGGTTCCATCGAACTTGATCCCCTGCTTGATCACCAGGTTCTTCATCTTTTCCAGTTCCGTCCTGATCTCGACGGCATATTCCGTCGGCGTATTGCCCACCGCTTGCGCGCCGTTGGCCATCAGGCGGTCCTTCACCTCAGGCATGGCCAGCACCTTGGCGGTCGCGAGATGCAGCTTCGCGATGATCTCATCCGGCGTCTTCGCGGGCGCGACGAAGCCGTACCAGGCAGGGTCATTGACCTGCTTCAGGCCCAGTTCGGCGAAGGTCGGCACGTCGGGCAGCGTATCGAGACGCTTGGGCCAGGAAATTGCCAGGGCGCGCAGTTTGCCCGCCTTGATGTGCGGCATGGACGACGGCAGGTTATCGAACATCATGTCCACCTGGCCGCCGAGAAGGTCGTTCAGTGCAGGGCCGGAACCGCGATAGGGAATGTGCAGGATGAAGGTGCCGGTGGAGATCTTGAACTGTTCGCCCACCATGTGCAGGATGCTGCAGGTACCGGACGTCGCGTAGGACAGCTTGCCCGGACTGGCCTTGACCTGCGACATGAACTGCTTGAAGTCGGTCGCCGTCATCTTCTGTCCGACGGTCAGCACATTGGGCGTGCGCGCTACGTTGGTGATGGGCGCGAAATCGCGGATCGGATCATAGCCGAGCTTGGGATTGCAGGCCGGATTGACGGCATGGGTCGAGACGGTCGCCATCCCGATCGTGTAGCCGTCCGGCTCCGCCTTCGCAATGGCGGCCGCGCCGATACTGCCGCCGCCGCCGCCCCGGTTCTCGACGATCACCGTCTGCCCCAGCTCCTTGCCCAGCTTTTCCGCCACGACCCGGCCGACGATATCCGTGGTGCCGCCGGGCGGGAACGGGACGATCAGCTTGATCGGCTTGTTCGGGTAGGTCTGGGCCTGTGCGGCCGCAGCCAGGGTCAATGCGGCGACTGCCGCGAACAGGGTGTGTTTTTGCATGATGTCCCTCCTTGTTGGTTTGCGTTCAGTCGCGGCGAATAAGGAAGCCGCTATCCAGTTCTTCCAGCCGGTTGATGCCCAGCATGGCCATGTTCCGGTCCACTTCGTCGCGCAGCAGTTCGATGGCGCGTTGCACGCCTTTTGGGCCCGCCGCAGCTGCCGCGTACATGAACGGCCGCCCGGCGAAGACCGCCCTCGCCCCCAGCGCCAGCGCCTTGAGTACGTCGGAACCGCGGCGGATGCCGCCGTCGAGCATGACGGGATAGTCCCCGACGCTCTCCAGCACGCGGGGCAGCACGCGCAAGGCCGATGCCGCGCCGTCGAGCTGGCGGCCGCCGTGATTCGACACGATAATGCCGTCGGCGCCGACTTCGCGGGCTTTCCTGGCGTCGTCCGGATGGAGGATGCCTTTGAGGATCATCGGCCCCGGCCATGTCCTGCGGATGCGGGCGATATGCGTCCAGTTCAGGTGTTCACGTCCGGTTGTATCGCGAACCGCGGTACGCGACAAGATTGGTGCGCCGCGTGTGGCGAAGGAATTCTCGAAATGCGGCATGCCGCTGAAAAGCAGAGTGCGCGCAAGCGTGCCGACCAGCCATCGCGGACGCACCAGTCCGTCCCAGGCGAGCCGCAGGCTCGGACGCAGCGGCGTTGAAAACCCGGCGCGGATGTTGTTCTCGCGGTTGGCCCAGACAGGGATGTCGACGGTCAGCACCAGCGTCTCGAATCCCGCACCGCGCACGCGGTAGATCAGGCCGTCGATGCGCGACTCGTCGGCCGGCAGGTAGGCCTGGAACCACGTCCCCGGGGCCCTTTCGGCGACCTCTTCCATGGGGATCAGCGAGGTGCCGCTCATGATGGCCGGGATGTTCGCCTGCTGCCCTGCTTCGGCGAGGACGATGTCGCCGCGATAGGCCGACAGCGCACTGATGCCGACCGGGGCAATGCCAAAGGGAGATGCGTAGGTTTTCCCGAACAGGGAGACGGATTGCGAACGGCGCGAAACGTCAACGAGCACGCGCGTCAGGAAACGGTAATCGTCGAAGGCGGAGCGGTTGTCGTCGAGGGAGCGGTTGTCTTCCGCCGCGCCGGAAATGTAACCGAACAGGGGTCGCGGGAGATGTCGACGCGCAGCATCCTCGAAATCGTCGAGAGATAGTATCCGCGCCAGCCGCCGCGGCAAGGAGGGTTCCGGTGCGTACGCCGCGCGCGGTGTAGCCGCCTTCCGTGTTCCAGCTTCCTGCGCCGCCCTTGCCATGTTCTTCCTCCGTGCCGATGACAGAAGCTACTTTAGACGCAGCGGTTATTTCAAAAAAGCGAATTTATACTAATATGTCTATTCGCTTTTCCGACACTAATCCTCCATGACGCTCAAACAGCTCGAAGCCTTCTACTGGGCCGCCACATGCGCCAGCTTCGCGATGGCCGCGGAGCGCCTCCACGTGACCACCTCCTCCCTGTCCAAACGGCTGGTGGAACTGGAGGAGTCGCTGGGCGTTGCACTGTTCGATCGATCCGGCCACAAGGCAGTCCTGACCGAAGCCGGCGAACGCCTTCTGCCACGCGCGAGCGAGATGCTGCTGGCCGCTGAGGAAACGCGCAAGTCCGTGACGGCGGACACCCGCATTGCCGGACGCTGCCTGTTCGGTGTCGGTGAATTCAGCGCCCTCACCTGGCTCCCGCAACTGGCCTCTCATGTCAGTCATCGCTTCCCGGATTTGCGCCTTGAACCGCATGTCGATATCGGCCGTTCATTGGACGAGCGGCTCCGCAATGGGGAACTGGATTGCGCGGTGATCGCCGGACGCTCACCGCATCCGTCGATCTCCTCACAGTCCGTGGGCAAGGCGCATTTCGTCTGGGCAGCATCGCCTGCAATCGCAGGAAAGTCGCAGAAGCTGACGGAAAAAATGTTGCGCGGCCATCCCCTGGTCACGCTGCCCGAAGGTGCGGGCACGAGCCGCATCCTCGATGAATGGCTGCTGGCCACCAACATCGACCCGGCGTATCGCCTGAGCTGCAACAGCTGGGGCGCCATCGCGGGACTGCTGATCGAAGGCGCGGGAGTGGGTTTCCTGCCTGAGAGCTGGGCACGCTCGCTCGCGCGGCGAGGCGAGTTGCGGGTGCTCCAGGGCACGCCGGCACTGTCGCCCCTGGCCTATACCTTCCAAAAGCGGCGCAATGATGAACGGCCGCTGCTGGCCGCGATGTTCACGGCAGTGCGGGCGACCATCGATTTCGCACGCCCGCCACGGCTGCTGTGATGTTCAGGCATTGACTGCCGCCCGCTTGATGATGGCTGCGCAGTCCACACCCCGCGGCAGGTTCCCATAAACGAGACCGCTCGCCGTGCCCGAAAGGCGCGACAGGCAAAATGCATCGGCAACCGCCTGGTCGCCGTGCCGCACCAGCAAGGCGCCCTGCAGGGCCAGCGCCATGCGTTCGACGATGGCACGGGCACGGTATTCGATATCGGCGCGGTCGGCGAACTCCTTGGCGAGTGAGGCCACGTACTGGTCGAGATGCCGATTTCCGCCGGCGGCCCGCTGCAATTCCGCCATGAAGGTCTCCAGCGATCCCGCCTCCTTCTGCATCGCACGCAGCATGTCCAGGCACTGCACGTTGCCGCTGCCTTCCCAGATCGAATTGACCGGCGACTCGCGGAACAGGCGCGGCATGATGCTGTCTTCCATCACCCCGCTGCCGCCGATGCATTCCATCGCTTCATACGCATGGCCGGGCGTGCGCTTGCAGATCCAGTACTTGCCCACCGCGGTGCCCATGCGCACGAGGAGCTTTTCCGACTCATTCTGCTCGCCGCTGTCGAGCGCACGTGCGATACGCATCGTCATTACCAGGGCTGCCTCGCTTTCGATCGCGAGGTCTGCCAGCACGTTCTGCATGAGCGGCTGTTCCGCCAGCAGTTTGCCGAAGGCTGCGCGCTGCGCGCAGTGATGCATCGCTTGCACCATTGCCTGCCGCATACCGGCCGCCGAGCCGATCATGCAGTCGAAGCGGGTCATCGACACCATTTTCAGGATGGTCGCCACGCCGCGCCCCTCACGGCCGACCATCACGGCCCAGGCGCCGCGCAGTTCGGTTTCGGAGGACGCGTTGGCGACATTGCCCATCTTGTTTTTCAGGCGCTGGATCTGGAGCGGATTCTTGCTGCCGTCCGGCCGCCAGCGCGGCAGCAGGAAGCACGACAGTCCGCCGGGCGCCTGCGCGAGCACGAGGAAGGCATCGCACATCGGCGCGGACACGAAATACTTGTGGCCGACCAGCTCGTAAGGCTGGCCCGGTCCGCCGCTGCCGATCGGGATGGCGTGCGTCGTATTCGCGCGCACGTCGGAGCCGCCCTGCTTTTCCGTCATCGCCATGCCGATGGTGACGCCTTCCTTCCGGTTGTCGGGGACGTTGCGCGGGTCGTAGTGCCGCGCGAGGATCCTGGACTCCCACTGCGCCGCGACGTCGGGTTGCAGGCGCAGTGCGGGAATCGCCGCCGATGTCATCGTGATGGGACAGCAGTGCGCGGCCTCGACCTGGCTTTGCATGTAGAACTTCGCGGCTCGCGCCACTTGCGCCCCTTCCCGGGGATCCGTCCAGTGCGAGGAATGTAGTCCGTGCTCGATCGATATCTGCATGAGCCGGTGATAGGCCGGATGGAATCGCACTTCGTCCACGCGCCGGCCATAGCGGTCGTGCGTGTGCAGCACCGGTTTGTTTTCGTTGGCCTGGAAACCCAGCTCGATCAGCTCGCGCGAGCCGGTCAGCGCGCCGAAGGCCTGCAGGTCGTCCTCGGCCCACGCCGCCCCTTCCCGCTCGACCGCTTCCCGCAAGGCGCGATCAGCAAGGTAGAGGTTGTAGTCTTCCAGTGGACGGGGTTGGTTTTCTACGACGTGCGTCTCGGCGTAATACAGATTGGTGGGGGCGATATCGGGCATGTCTCTCTCCACGGCCTTCAAAATGTGAATTATTGTTCATTTATTGACACAAGTTCATCATGCGTGCCCCCGGCTGTCAAGGGTTTGCTTGTCGGCAATCTTCGTGCTCGGTTACACTGACCCGAAGAACAACAAGAGATGAAACAATGGTTTACCGGCCGACAGAAAAGACCGCCGCCCGCAAGGCGGCCATGCGGCAACGCATACTGGATGCATCCCTGCTGCTGGTCGCGACCGGCGGCTTCGGCGCGCTGACTGTCAGTGCAGTGGCGCGCGAAGCAGGCATTGCCACCGGCGCCGTCTACAAGCATTTTGAATCGAAGGCCCAGTTGTGCGCAGAAGTTTTCCGCGGCGCCACGGAAAAGGAACTTGCCGTCGTCCGCGAAAGCGCCCTGGCCGAGGGCGGACCGGCCAAACGCCTGCTCGACGCCATCGAGGCGTTCTCCGCACGCGCCCTCAGTAGTCGGCGGCTGGCTTATGCGCTGATCGCCGAGCCGGTCGACGCACTCGTCGACGCCGAACGCCTGCGCTACCGTCGCGCCTATGCTGACATCTTCGAGAAACTGGTCGAGGACGGAATTCGCTTCGGCGACTTTCCGCCGCAGGTGGCGACCGTCTCGGCGGCCGCGCTCGTCGGTGTCATTGCGGAAGCCCTCGTCGGTCCGCTTGCCTGGACCGACGAAACTGGTCCGACCATCGAAAAAAACGACCTCATCCAGTCCATACAGACATTCTGCCTGCGCGCAGTCGCCATGCAGGAACCTGCCAAGCCATAGAGGGAACGCGATTCGGGTTATCCTGTACCGATGAATGCGAAATCTTCCGATAAGCTGCCCAACATCGTCGACCTGCTGCTCGATGCAGTCTTCCTGGTTGATGCCGAGGGGTGCATCGTCTACGCCAGTGCCGCCTGCGAGCGCATCTTCGGCTATACCCCGGACGAAATGACCGGCAAGAAGTTGATCGACCTCATCGTGCCGGAGGACCGCGCAAGGACTGCCGAGGAAGCCGCGCTGGTCATGACGGGTCAGTCCCGGGTCGGTTTCGAGAACCGCTATATCCGGAAGGACGGCAGCATGGTCCATATCATGTGGTCCGCGCGATGGTCGGAGGCAGACCAGCTGCGTATCGGCGTCGCACGCGACGTCACCGATCGTAAGCGTGCGGAGGACATGCAGACGGCGATCTATGCGATTTCCGAGGCGGCACATTCTGCTAGCGACCTCGTCCACATGCTCCGCGAGATTCAACGCATCATTGGACGACTGGTGCCGGCTTCCGGCTTTGCCGTCACCCTGCGCGATTCGAAAGGCGGGCAGTTTTTCCAGCCCTACCAGGCAGATATGTCGACCGACGCCACCGCTCGCAAGCTCCTCACCGAGGTCGTCCGTACGAGGCGCACCGTCCTCGAGGACGGCGAAGCACTTGCCGACGGCCGCAAGGAATCCTGGATCGGCTTGCCCCTTGTCTTGCCCACCGGCGTAATCGGCGCCCTCATCCTTAAAAGCCATCCCGGTACACGTTACTCGGAGAAGGACAAGGAGCTACTGCAATTCGTCTCCACCCAGGTCGCGACCGCCCTCGAGCGCCGCCGGCTGAACGAAGAACTCCTGCGCGCCGCGCGCTACGACGAGCTGACCGGCCTGCCCAACCGGCGCCTGTTCCAGGACAGGATGCGCTCCGCGCTGGCCAGGACCCGGAGGCACGTCGAACGCATCGCGCTGCTCTACGTCGACATCGACGACTTCAAGCAGATCAACGACTCCCTCGGTCACGCAGCGGGCGATCAATTACTCGCTGAAGTTGCCCACCGCCTGCAGCAATGCGTGCGCGAAGAAGACACGGTCGCACGGGTCGGCGGAGATGAATTCGTCGTGCTGCTGGAGGAAATCCAGGAGCCGGAGGATGCGCAGCTGGTCGCGGACAAGATCACGGCAACGATCAGCCAGCCTGTTCACCAGGATGGGCAACTCCTGTGCGTGCAACCGAGCATCGGCATCGCCCTCTATCCCGACGATGGGGCGTCGGCGGACGAGTTGCTGAAGCACGCCGACATGAAGATGTATGAATCGAAGAAACTGAAGGTCCCGGGCGCTTGACAACGTAACTACTCGGCGGAAAACTCGGCCGCCGCCTTCGCCGTCCACAAGGCCTTGTTGTAGCTCTCGAACGCCGTGTCGTAGCAATCGGTTTCGCCGTCAGGACCGACGAAATGCGTCCACCACCCCGCATCATCTTCCACCAGTGCGATGTCGCCTTCCTTGCAGCAGTCGGCAACGGTCTCCTCCGGTTCAAGGGTGACGATGCGGATGCCGCGGTGGTTGATGACTTTTGCCATGCAGAACTCCTTCCGGCGGCCAGTTCGGATGTTCATTTTACGCCAACCCGTCATCCTCCGATTTGCCGGAACGGATCCAGCGCCATATCGATGATCCTGCGCTCCCTGACCACGATCTCGGCGGTCGCCGTCATCCCGTAACGCAGCGGGTACTTCGTTTCCCCAACCATGTAATGGTCCTTGTCGAGCGCCACCCTGCCCTCGTACACGGGCTGCTTGCTCTGGGGCGACATCTTCGTTGCTGGCGAGATGTGGTCCAGCGTCCCCGTAATGACGCCGTAGCGCTGGTAAGGGAAGGCGTTGAATTTCAGCTTCACACCCAGCCCCTCCTTCAGGAAGGCGCGATCATGTTCCGCAATCTCGATGCGCAGGATGGGACGCGCGTCCTTGGGAGCGATGCCGCCGATCGGGGTATTGGCCTGCACCTTGTCGCCCGTCTGGGTGGTGGTCACGTCGGTAATCACGCCATCGACAGGCGCCACGATGAGCAGGAAATTGTCCTTGTCGATGTTTTCGAATCGGATCCGGGCCGCGGCATCCGCCACCAGGCGAGCCGTCTGCACCTGCAGGCGCAGCTTTTCCTCGGCACTGGCAATTTCCTTGGTGGCGGCTTCGTACTGCAGTTGCAGCTTGGTGAACTCCTGTCCGCTGGTTTCCAGCTGCGCCCGCGCCTGCGTGAATTCCTGGCTCTGGCGCGCCGTCAGCTCACTCACCCTCGCCTGGGCCACGCGCAGCGCGTTTTCCGCCGCCTGGAGTGCATTGCGCTTGCTTTCCACCTGCAGCTGCGACACGCCGCCGCCACCGGTCATGGAAAACAGGCGCGCGTACTTTTCCGACTCGAGCCGCGCGGCATCGCGTGCACGGCGTGCTTCCTCCACATTCGTCCGCGCCTCCGCGAGCTGCGCGCGCTGGCTCTCGGCCAGCCGGCTGGTGCCTTCCGCCGCACGCTTGGAATGCTGGTGCTCTTCCAGTTCCATTGCCTGCTTCAACGCCGCGACCTTGCGCTCCATCAGGGCCCTGCGTTCCGGAAACAGCTTCCACTCGCGCTCGGCGTCTTCCAGCTTGAGCTGCGCTTCGAGGGCGTTCTTGGCCGCCTCAATGGCGCCACGCGCATTCAGGCGTGCAAGCGTGTCGCCCTTCGAAACCGGCTGTCCTTCAGCGATGTACAGGTTCGCCAGCTCGCCGTCGATCGGCGCATAAAACCGCCTGACCTCGGATTCCGGCTGCAGCGAACCCTGGGCGCTGACAATCACGTCCGCCGTGCCGATGAAGGACCAGAGCAGCGCGGCCACGACCAGCGCGAAAATGGTGATCACCACGGCTTGCGTAAAACGCCAGGGTTCCGCGGTGAGGACGGAAATACCTTCGGCGCTGTGGTCTTCCAGTGCCTCGGTCAAGGGGCGCAGACGTGCTGCATTGCGTGCTTCATTGCTCATTGCCGGATCCTCCCAGCAGGGCGAGTTTTTCCTTCAGCAGGCCGGGCTCCAGCACCATGCGCAGGTCCTGCACGGCCTTGCGCTGCTGTTCGGCCTCGGTGGTGATGTCGTCGCGCAGCTTGTTCCACTGCGGCGGATACTCCGCCTTCAACTGGCGCGCGATCAGCAATCCCTGCTGCGCACCCTGCCGCGCTTCGGTCAACAGCTTCGCCTGCATGCGGAACTGGCTCGATACATTGGTCTCCAGGCGCTGCGCGCCTTCGATGGGGCCGTTGTCCTGGTACTGCCGCCAGCGCATCGCGGCGCGGTTCATCAGTTCCTGCGCGCGGGCGAGCGCCTTGTCGCGGTTGCGGTTGACGTCCGGTTCCAGCGCCCGGATGAAATGGACATCGTCGTCAGGATCCAGCGCACTGTAGAAGGTCAGCAAACGCTCGTCGTAGTCCCGGCTGCCGCGCGCCTTCTGCAACGCAGCGAACTGCTCGACGAGCGCCTTGCGGCGCTGGATCTGGCCGGCGACCGACTTTGCCCACGGGCCGCCGTCGAGTTTTTCGAGCGCGGCAAAGGATGCGTCGGCCTTGCCTTCCCGCCAGGCCTTGTTTGCGGACTGGTACTGGGAAAGCAGGTTCGCTGGCGGCATCTGTTCCCCCGTCGCCATGGTCTTGAAACGGGCCTGGAACGGCGGCGTCGCAAAGCGTGCCTGCTCGAAACGAGCAGACAAGCGCGCCAGGTCGTGCTCGCGCGCCGCATTGTCGATCTCGGTATAGAGCTGCAGATCCTGCCGCACAACATCGAGCCCGCCGATGCGGGGATACTTTTCCGCGTATTCCTTCAGGATGGGCTCCAGCGCCGCAGGATTGTTCTTCTTCAATTCATCGGCAATCACTGTCTTCAGCCGCTCGATCGCGGCCAGATAGACCGCCTCGTCGCTCTGCAGCTTGCGCAGGTGGCTGAGCGCTTCCGCATAAACGACCTCGAAGGCTGGCACCGCGCCGTTTATCGTGGCGAATGCGCGCTGGTGCTTCTGTGTGCCGTCCTCCCACCGCCGCAACAGCGTCCTTATCCTGTCCTCGTCACCGTAAATGCGGACCGGCGCCTCCGGTCCGCCCCTGCCCATCACAAAGCGCTCGAGCCCGCCCATCCATTCCAGTTCGTCCAGCAGCGGATGGGCATTGTCGTTATGTCGGGCGGCCTCCTTCATGCCGGCGAGCACGGTATCGGCGCGGTCGAAGTTGCGCGACTTGATTGCCGCCACCCACTCCGGCAAGCGGGCCTTGAGCAAGGCTTCCGTGCCGAGCGCCTTGATCTCGGCGTTGCCAGGATTGCGCGCGAGGTGGCTGGTTGCGAGGTCGGAGGCCTGCACGAATTCGCCGTCGGCAATCAATTCCTTCATCTCCCGCTCCGGCGCACTCGTCAGGCGCATCACGATGACGAAGGCAACCACCAGCGCGAAGACAATGCCGGCGATGCGAATCGCTTTCTTCGACATCGCACGCTCGCCGCCGGCAAACGCGCCTGCAAGTTCGGAAACGAAAATGGCCGCCTTGCGGCGCGGCTTGCGCCGCGCGCTGACGCTGGCCGCCTCATCCTCCTGCTTCGCCGCATCGTCGTTGACTTCGTCCTCCTGCTGCGGCGCGTGGTCCACGCAGAAGATATCGAGGAAGGAATCGGGCGCCGCGACGAAGGTGGTCTTGTCGGGATTGCCGGTGGTCGGCATTACGCTCTGCACCATGGTGCTCAGCTTGGTCACCGTCGGGTCGACCTCGTGCTCTTCCTTGTGCAGGCTGACCTTATAGACGAAATGGTGGCCGCCGAAGGCCAGCGTATCGCCATCGTTCAGCGGCACCGCGTGCTCGTCGAGACGTTTGCCGCCGACGAAAGTGCCGTTGGTGCTCCCGAGATCCTCGACGAACGCCTGGCCGCCTTTCAGGAAGATGTGCGCATGGCGGCGCGACAGGTAGTTCACCTGGTGCGGGAATTCATCCTTGTAGCGCGCGAAGGCTTCGTCCGCCTTGCTGATCAGGAAAGGAAAACTGCTGACGACGATCGGCTGCAGGCCGAAGTCTTCCCGATCCGGATTGAGCACGACGGCGACCAGCCGCGCCGCCATGATCGTGCGTTCCTTCGGCTTGCCGAGCCGCACCTTGTAGGTCAGGCGTCCGCCGAAACAGATCTCGTCGCCGTCGTTCAGCTTGGTGATCTTTTGCTGCACATCGACGCCATTGACCCGAGTACCGTTCTTGCTGTCGAGGTCGGCGATGTAGACGGCGCCGTTCTCGGAAAAGATGCGCGCATGGCGCCGCGACAGGTCGGCCACGATCCCCGGCGGATAGTCGGAGAACGGCGGCTCCGTCCTGCCGATGGCGAACAGGTTTTCATCGATGCGGATCTCGCCGGTCTCGGGGTGCGACACCGGCTTGAGCACGATGTCGAACGCCATGTCGACCGTCTGCATCCGCACGGTCGCGGCATTGTCGTGCGCCACGCTGCGTTTGACGTTCATCGGCTGGCGTTCCCCACCGTCACCGGCGGCCATCCACCGCCGAGCGCCTTGTACAGCGTCACCGTATCGGACAGGATCTGCTGGTGGTTGGCCAGCAGGGCCAGTTCGGCCTGCAGCAGTGAGCGTTCGGTCTCGAACACTTCAAGCTGCGACACGACGCCCTCCTTCAGCTGTGCCTCGATCTGCGCGGCGACCGTGCGCAGGTTGTCCACCTGCTGCTGCAGTTCGGTGCGCTGCTTCTTGTGGGCATCGAGGTTGACCAGCGCATTCTCGACCTCTTCGAACGCGGTAACCACCGTCTTGCGATACTGCTCCTCCGCCACCTTGGTCTGCGCCTCGCTCGTCTTGACGCGTGCCTTGACGCTGGGATCGAGGATCGGAATATTGATGCTCGGCAGCAGGCCGAAGGTGAAGGACTTCAGCAGGTCGGTCAGCGCGAAACTGGACGAGCCGCCGCGCCCCGTCAAACTGATGGAGGGCAGTTGCGCCAGTTTCGCCGCGCCGACGAGGTCATAGGCCTGCAGCACACGGTATTCGGCCGAGACGATATCCGGCCTCCGCTTGAGCAGGTCGGCGGGCAGGCCCGCCGGAACGCTGGGCGGACTGACCCTGTCGCGCAGGCTGCCCGGCGGAACCTTGAACTCGCCGGCTGGCACGCCAAGCAAGGTGGCCAACGCGTTCCCCGCGAGGTTGCGCGCGCGTTGCAATTCCAGGAATTCGTTGGTCAGCCGGTTGATCTCGGCGCGCTGCTGCAGCACCCGCGTATTCGGCAGCAGGCCGTTCTTGTGCATCGCCTCGTAGATGCCGAGAATTTGCTTGCCCTTGTCCAACGCCTTCTGCTGCTGCGCCATCTGCTCGTCAAGCTGCAGGATCTGGAAATACGTCGTCGACACCGTGGATGCCAGCGTCAGGTAACCCGCCCGCCAGTCCGCCTCCGACGCCTCGTACCCCGCGCGCTGTGCCTGCACGCCCTTCTCCACCTTGCCCCAGATGTCGAGATCCCAGTTGACCTGGGTGCCGAGGTTGAAGGTCTTGGCGAAGGGCTGGCCGGTGCTCTTCTCGAAACTTGCGCCGGCAGCGGCGTTGAGCGAAGGCATGGCGCCCGCGCGGGCCTCGCCGACTTCCGCATTCGCAACCTGCACCCTCGCGGCGAGGATCCTCACGTCGAAGTTCCCCGCCACGGCCTTGTCGACCAGGCTGTCGAGATACGGGTCCTTGAATTCTCGCCACCAGTCGGGCGCGATCGTTTCTGCTGCCGAAACCTGCTGTCCCTGGGACCAGGACGCCTTTACCGGTGCGGCCGGTGTCTGGTATGGCGCCATGCTGACATCGGCGCATCCGCCAAGCACCGTGGCGCAGAGGCCGCCGGCAAGGGTGCGACGCAGACCGGTCACCCTGCGAGGGCTCGACTGTCCGCTTCTGAAAACTGTCGTTTGCATATCGATTCCGTCAATGGCTTGAAATTGTCCCGGCTCATGCCTCTGCCCATACACGGGCCTCGACAAATACCTTGAAGAGCCGCGGGTCGAGATGGCCGGCACGGCATTCGGACCCGATCAGGTCCAGCGCCTGCTCCACCGGCACCGCTTTCTTGTACGGCCGGTCGCCTGCTGTGAGCGCGTCGTAAATGTCGCAAATGGTCAGGATGCGCGTCTGCACGCTGATCTGGTGGCCGCGCAGTCCCATCGGATAACCCGAGCCGTCGAGTTTTTCGTGATGTCCGTGCGCGATTGCCGGCACGCCGGCGAGGTCCCGCGTCCACGGGATAAGGATCAGGAAAGAATAGGAGTCGGCGACGTGCGATTCGATTTCCTTGCGCTCCTCCGGAGTAAGGCAGCCCCTGGGAAGACTGAGTGCCGAGAATTCGCTCTCGTGCAGAAGCGGTGACGAACAACCGTCAACCTCCTCGTAGGCGTATCCGAGAACTTCCGAGAGGTCCGGCAACTGGCTTCCGTGGGAAATCGCTGGCTCGTTCGACTCGCGGATCGCGGTCAGGAATCGTTCCAGCCGCGTGAACTCCTCGTGCAGGCACTCTTCCATCCGGCGCTTCTCCGCCCGGAAGGACGCCATCGTCATTTCCTCTTCGGCGTGGCGTTCCACGAGGCTTCGGTATGCCTGCCGCTCGAGACAGGCGCGCGCGTACTTGAAGCGCTCCTCCAGCATGCGCATCTCAAAGTGATGCAGCTTCTTTTGCTTGCGCAGCACATGTTCGCGTACGCCAACCTTGCCGAAATCGTGCAAGAGCGCCGCATAGCGAATCTCCCGCAATTGGTCGAGGGTAAAGCCTACGTTGCGCAGGTCGGGCGAGTCGGCGCGGTCGACCGCCCTCGCCAACGACTCCGCGTACCCGGCCACCCTGAACGAGTGGCCAGCTGTGACGGGATCACGCTCTTCAATTGCCTGCACCGATGCACGGACGAAACCGTCCAGCAGTCGCTCAATGTCCGAATACAACTGGAAATTCTTCAGTGCCACTGCCGCTTCCGCACAGACGCCGGTCAGCATCTCCAGGTCCTGCTCCTTGAATGCGTAGGGATCGGACGAGGTATCCACCTGGATCAGGCCAAGGCATTCGCCCTCCAGCACCAGCGGCACGCACATCACACTGCGGATTGCCTGCGCGAGGATCGACTCCTGCGCGCCGAAATGCCGGTCCGACAAGGTGTCGACCGACAGGATGGATTGCTTGCGGTTGAGCACGTCGTCGATGATGGTGCGCGACATGCGTACGCGGTCCGGATCCTCGATCTTGCCGTCCCTGCGCCGCGCAGCCACAGGCGAAGGCTGTCCCCCTTCCGTCTTGCGCAGCATGATGAAAGCACGCTCGGCCAGCGGGAACAGGTCAAAGATGAAATTCATGATCTTTTCGATCAGGGTCTCCTGGTCCGTCACCGCACCGAGCGCAATCCCGACCTGCGCCATCGCATGCAGCTTCTGCATGGTCTGCTGGATGTCACCGTGTGCGGCTCCCCCGCCCGGCTCCATGATCCGCGTCAGCTCCGAGGCATCGACCATGCGTGTGATGATGGTCGGCGAGTTGTCGCGCGCGGGCACGACGAGGGAGTGGAAGACCAACTGCGCATTCGACACCGTCAGTTCGTCGCCGTCCTTCAACGGGTGCCAGGCGCCCGGCCTGAGTTTGGTCCCGTCCACATAGGTGCCATTGAAGGAATGCAGGTCTTCGACAAAGTACGTATCGCCGCGACGCCTGATGCGCGCGTGCCGCCGGCTCACCGTATGCTCGGGAATGCACAGGAATTTGTCGGACGCAAGCGAGTCCTGCGGGTCGCGCCCGATGACGACTTCGTCGTGGATGGGAAACACGGTCGGCCGCACTGATCCGTCGCCTGTCACTTCCAGATAGGCGGTTACCGCACCGGCGGAGACTGCCGGAGCTACATGGTTATCCATCACACCTCCATTCGCCGGCGTCGCGCGCATCGGCTGCAAACTGCCCGACCGGCCTTGCCGAAGGAGGCCTTACTTCACCGTAATCGTGATCTTCTTCGAGAAGATCGGCGGATTGTGCGGGATGTGCTTGTCGTCGCCCATCAGCAACTGCAAGGTGTGCTTCCCAGGGGGCAGTTCAATCATGGTTTCGGTTTCACCCGCACCGAAATGCAGGTGGTTCCTGTCCGACGGAATCTCCTTGTCGGCAGGCGGTATGGGCGTATCGATGAGCAGGTGATGGTGGCCGGTATTGGGCAGCTTCACATCCTTGGGCGCCACACCCATGTCGCGCAGGCCAAACCAGACGCGGAAAGGCTTGCCGGCAGCAACCACTTCGCCATTGTTCGGCCAGCCGATGTACAGGTAGGCATGCGGCGCTGCGGGCGTCTCGCCCGCGAACGCTGCGGTCCACGAGAGAAGGAAGAATGCAGCTGCAGCGCAGGTCCTGGCCATGATGCGTACCCCCGAATCGGTTTTCATCCCCACAAGCATCCACGTTCCGGTCATCATCTATTTCACCGTGATCGTGATCTTCTTCGACATCACCGGAGGATCATGCGGGACATGGTTGTGGTCCCCAAGCAGCAACTGCAGCGTGTGCTTGCCTGGCGGCAGTTCAATCCTTGCCTCTGTCTCCCCGGCGCCGAAGTGGAGATGGTTACGGTCGGACGGGATTTCCTTGTCCATCGGCGGCAGGTCGGTATCGATTAGCACATGATGGTGGCCAGTGTTCTGTCGCTCGACGCCCTTCGGTGCCACGCCCATATTGCGCAATCCCATGCGGAGCCAGAACTTGCCGCCGCTGATGACCGTGCCGTTCTGCGGCCACACGATGTACACCTCCGCATTGTCCGGCGCGGATGACCGCTGCGCATGTGCCCCCGACATGCCCAGACACGCGACGGTTGCGACAGCAAGATAGGCGAGTCTAAGCATGCAATGGCTCCTCTAACAGGAAATTCCGCCTGAGCGCCCCAGCAGCTGCAATGCTGCATCGCCTCGGCGGCCAGTTCATCACACTCTCTCTACCGGCAGGAAAACGGTTGCTCTCATTTTCGGAGAAGTTGTGGGCCGTCGTTTGTGCTTTCGCAAACCGCTACCACTATTGGATATCGATGATATGCAGGAGGAACAATCCCCGATGATGAATTTCTCGTGACGAAGGTTTTGCTGTGAGGCCAACATTCCTGATCGCACTTTCGCTGGGCGTCACCGTCGTCGACCACGCGGCAGCGGTCGACCGACGGGCAGACCTTCTCGACAACGGCGTCGCCGCCATCCTGCCCAAGGACAGCGCCGAACAATACGAGCTGACCTTCTGGGAATCGATCAAGGACAGCAACCACATTGCCGACTACGAAGCCTATTTGCAGGCGTATCCCAAGGGCCGGTTCGCCACGCTGGCGAAGGCCCGCATCGAACGTCTCCGCGCAGCAGCCAGGACAGAGCCTGCACCGGAAACCGAACGGCCCGCAGCGAAAACGGCGCCTGAAAAAACACGCCCCGCTCCGCCACCAAAAGCGGAGCCCGAACGCAAGCGCACTCCGCCGGTAGCGAAAGAGCCGCCGGCAGTGAAAGAGCCTCCGGCGCCGAAGGAAGTCCCGCCACAGGCCGCGCCAGCCGAGCCTGCTCCCGACAAGCCGCCGCCCACGACCGCAACCGGCGAAGTGCGCGACTGCCCGACCTGCCCCGTGCTGGTCAGCCTGCCAGCCGGGAGCTTCACCATGGGCGCAAACAGCGGCGACCCATCCGAAAAGCCGGCGCACCGCGTATCCATCGGCGCACCTTTCGCGATCGGCAAGTTCGAGGTGACGGTCGACCAATGGAACGTCTGCGCCGAAGGCGGCAGCTGTCCCAAGCTAACCAGCAACAGTCCCGGCAATACCCCGGTACGCGATGTGAGCTGGGACGATGCGCAGCAATACGTGAAATGGCTGTCGATTACTACCGGCAAGTCGTACCGCCTGCCCAGCGAGGCAGAATGGGAATACGCCGCACGCGGCGGTACCTCAAGCCGCTTCTGGTGGGGCGAACAAATGAAGCCGGGCAACGCCAACTGCAAGGAATGCGGCGAGCCGTGGAGCGCGGATGGGCCGGCAAAGGTCGGCTCCTTTGCCCCCAATCCCTATGGCCTGCATGACATGAGCGGCAGCGTATGGGAATGGGTCGCCGATTGCTGGCACAACTCCTACAAGGGAGCCCCCGGCGACGCAAAACCGTGGGACACGCCGGCCTGCAGGGAGCGCGTCATTCGCGGCGGTTCATGGCGCGATGGGGCGAGCTATATGCCGTCGTCCACCCGATTCAAATATGGTGCGAGCGTGCGGCATTCGCAGAATGGGTTCCGGGTGGCGAGGGATATGAAGTAAGAAGGATCCAGAACTATGCTGACGATCAAGGCTTGCGTGCCTTGGTCGTGATTTGCAGGAAGTCGACCATGATCTTGTCGCGCCCGTGCCTGGCCGCGATCTGCTTCAGCTGCTTCTCCACCGCCGCCAGGTAATCGCCGGACACCTCCGCCTCCGGACGCATCGCATCGAACAAGGGCGCGGGCGTCGCCAGTAGCACGATGAGATCCGTACCAAACGGTTTCGCAACGACCCAGTTCCCTCCAGCGCCGATGGTGGCCGAGTAGTTGGGCGGCGTCTGGTTCGCCCGCACCCGCGGACTCGGGACCATGTGCAGCACGCTTCCATCGAAGGAAAAATAATCGACGTGAACCCAGGAGTCGAAACCCGGCGTGGTGATATCGAGAACGACCGAATCGCCTTCGACCAGTTCGTTCCGCACTGGTTTGGTCTTTACCGAGACAGAGGTTCCCGCTGCCTGGTTGCGCAGCCAGTACGGCGCGAAAAGGTTGATTGCGCCGCACTTTTCGTCGCCAACCTGGCGGACGTCGAGATTCAATGACTGTAGCCCCGGGATGGCCCCCAGCAACTGCTTCGCGCCTGCAACACCGCTGCTTGCGAGATAACCGCGCACCTGGAGCGTGTTTCCCTTGATCGTCGGCAGCAGTGCGGAACACGGAATGCGCGACAGGACCGGCGTGACGGCCTCCATCGTTAACGGCGGAACGACGGGTGCCGGCGGTGGCGGTGGCGGTGGCGGAGCCGTTGTCACCGCCGGTGGCTCGCGCTCCTCGGTCTTTACCGCTGTCGGTTCGTCTGCCGCTTTCTCCTTGTTGCCCTGATAAAAAGTGAATGCGAGCGTCGCGAGCAGCGCGGCGGCGAAGACACCACCGCCAATTAGCGCGAACGGCGGCACCCTGCCCGAGCCACTCATCTCCTTGTAGAAGAGATCCACACTCGGCGTCCGCGCCTCGCGTTCGAAGGCCAGCGCATGACGCAATGCCTTCCAGGGCGCATTGCCGAGATTTTGCGGACGCTGCGGCTTGAGCCCGGAGTTGCGCGCCTGTGTCGCAGGCACGCGATCGAAGGGATGGCGGCCCGTAAGCAATTCATAGGCAATGCATGCCAGCGCATAGACGTCGTCACGCGGGTCGGTCTCGCGGTTTTCCAGCATTTCCGGGCTGGCATAGGCCGGCGTCATTGCACCAAGGCTGCCGGGATCGAAGACTGTTGCCTCGACAACCTCTTCCGGCTTATGGAAGACGCGGGCGATGCCGAAGTCGATGACCTTCACGTCGCCGTTATCTGTGAGGAACACATTTGCCGGCTTGAGGTCGCAGTGGACGAAGCCTCGCTCATGCGCATAGGAAAGCGCCTTGGCGATGCCGCCGATAATCTTTAGCGCTTCCGGAAACGGCACGCCGCCGAAACCCGGCGCGCGCAACATCCTGCTCAACGGACCTCCGGTCAGGTACTCCATCGTGAGGTAGACCATCGGACCATCACGATCGAAGTCGTAGACGCGCACGATGTTCGGATGCGCCAGTGCCTGCGCCTTCTTCGCTTCGCGCTGCAGCGCGATGAGCGACTTCGGATGCCCGCGGAACTGGACGTTCAGCACTTTGATGGCAATGTAGGGATTGCGGTCGGAAGCTTCCAGCTTGCGCAGGTCCAGCGCCTTGTACACGGTGCCCATGCCCCCGAAGCCGATGCATTCCTCCAGAACGAAGCGTCCGTTGAGCGTGTCGCCCACGCCCTTGATCCGCTCCAGGCCGTCGGTCATTTCGCTGCTGTAACGCGTTTCGCTGCCAGATGAATATGGCGGCATCGTGCTCCTGGGAGAATTGGTACGGATCCGGGTTTCATTGCCGTTGATGCTGCGCGTGGACTCGACAACACGCTCGACGCGCCGCTGCAATTCCGCGTACACATCCGGCGGCAGGTGTCCCCGTGTGTTCTCGTCGTCAAGAATTTCGAGAAGCTTGGTGGAATCGACGCTCGGCGCTGCAAGCGCGCGATCGACCTGCGCAAAAAATTCGTTGTGCGATACGCCGCCCCCTTGGAAGTTGCGGATCGCGTGCGCAAGGCTAGCCATAGGTTTTGTGCTTGACATGTGGGCCCAGGGACTAATACTGCTCGCCCGCTGCAGTGTCGTTTTAATATAGTACAAACTGACAGCGTTGCCGCGACGCGAATGTTGCGCAAATATCGCGACGAAAAAAAACGCGCCGGACGGCGCGTTGGAAGAGAGAAATTGCACGTGCCGGCATTGAGCGCCGGCACGCAAGCGGTTGAATCAGCTGCCGAGCAATGCTTGCTTCAGCGTATTGTCCACCGGCTTGTCACCCAGCCAGATGCGCATGAATGCATTATAGAAAGCCAGGTCCGGCAACACCTCGCCGACCCGTTTGTCGTTCACCAGCACATGCATGCCCTGCCCCGGGATCCAGTCGTTGGTGATGGTGTCGCCCTTGCTCAGTTTTGGGATAGACGCAAAGATCTCGCCCATCTTCATGGTCTGGTTCACGAACTTGGCTTTTTCCGCCTTGTCGGAGTTCGCGTTCAGTCCGTCCATGAAGGCCTGGCCCAGCTCCTCGTTGTTGACGTCACGCAGCAGCACCAGCTTGATGCGGCGCGGGCCGTTCAGCGCCATGATTTCGGGTACGGTCTTCTTTTTCTCCGGGAGGTAGAGGCCTGCCGCATAGACCTTGAACACAGCCCAGGTACGCAGTCCCGCTCCGTTCAACTTCAACTCCTGGTTCGCCACCTTGATGGTGTCGTCCAGCTTGACGCCGCCGACTTCAGCGGCTTGCGCCTGCATTCCCAATCCCATCACGAGGCCGGCCACCGCGACCAGGTTCTTGAGACTCTTGCGTGATTTCATATTGTCTCCGGTTGCAACTAAAAAAATCAAAACTCTTCCCAGCCGTCGCTGGCGCTGACGGCAGGCGCCCTCTTCAAGGCGGGCGTGCTGGAAACTCTTGGCTTCACGGGCAGGGGCACGACTGTCGTCCCTTTCGACTCCGGCGCCGCTTGTGCCAGCGCCGGCATGCTGTTGTTAAGCTTGAACACGCTGACCAGCTGCGACAGCGTCGATGCCTGGTTCTGCATCGACTCCGCGGATGCTGCCGCCTCTTCCACCAGCGCAGCGTTCTGCTGCGTCACGCCGTCCATCTGGACAATCATGTGGTTCAACTGTTCGATGCTGGCGCTCTGCTCCTGGTTGGCGGCGGTAATCTCGGACATGATGCCGGTCACGCGCTTGACGCTGGCCACGACCTCGTTCATCGTGCTGCCCGCCTGGTCGACCAGCCTTGCGCCGGTGTCGACCTTCTCCACCGAGTCGCCGATCAGCTGCTTGATTTCCTTTGCCGCACTGGCGGAACGCTGCGCAAGACTACGCACTTCGGCGGCAACCACTGCAAAGCCTCTGCCTTGCTCGCCTGCGCGTGCCGCCTCCACCGCGGCGTTCAGCGCGAGGATATTGGTCTGGAAGGCGATCCCGTCGATGACACCGATGATGTCGACGATCTTGCGTGAGGATTCGTTGATCGACCCCATGGTCTGCACGACCTGCGACACCACCGCACCGCCCTTCTCCGCAATCTGCGACGCGGTGGCTGCAAGATCGTTTGCCTCGCGGGCATTCTCGGCGTTCTGGCGCACGGTCTGGGTCAGCTGCCCCATGGACGACGCGGTTTCCTGCAGCGACGCCGCCTGCTCCTGCGTGTGGTGCGACAAGTCCATGTTGCCGCTGGCGATCTCGCGCGATGCGTCGGCAATCGCCTCCGTGCCGTGGCGCACTTCGCCAACCAACCTGGCAAGGCTGGCGTTCATGTGCTGCAGGGCTTTCATCAGTTCGCCGGTTTCGTCCTGGGTCTTGACCTTGATCTCGCTGGTCAGGTCACCATCGGCCACGCGTTTGGCGACGTTCACCGCTTCGTTGAGCGGGCCGGTAATGCGGCGCGTGGTCAGGAATCCGACGAGGATGCTCAGCGCGGCCGCACCGGCTGCCAGTGCGAGAATGAAGATCGCGGTCTGCTGGGCGGCGGCTGTGGAATCCTCGCCGGACTTCGCCATCTCGCCGTCCTGGTGCTTGATGAAGCCGTCCAGCTGCTCGAAGTACTTGCCCTGCAGTGGACGCACCGAGAACATCAGCTTGATCATCGCCTCGTCTTTCTTGTCCTCGTTGATGAGGGCGACGAACTTGTTCTGCGCCGGAAGGAATTTGTCGCGCAGCTCGACAATGGCCTTGACCTGCTCCTTGCCCTTGTCGTCGGTGATGATGGTGTTGAGCTTGTTGATCGAGCTGTCGATGCTCTTGTTGCGTTCCTCGATGTTGGTGAGCTCTTTCTTGATCTGCCCCGCATCCTGCATGATCAGGACGTTGAGCATGCTGCGGATGCTTTCGTCGAGGTCGGCCTTGATCCTGTTGGCAATCACCGTCTTCGGATAACGGTCATTGACCATGGTGTTGATTTCGCCGGTCAGGCTGGAGATCCGAAGGTAGGCCAGGCTGGCGAGCAGTACCAGCAATGTGGTGACAACCCCAAAGCCCAAAGCCAGTCGCTGGCCGATGCGCAAGCGGTTCAGATTCATTTATGTCCCCTTTAAGCCCGCTGTTTGTAAGTCGCGGTATCTTTTTTTCGACTCCAGCAGTCCGTGTTTCCTGAGACTGCGGGGCGCGCTCTTATTGCACTTTGGCAACCCCGCCATGATGATAGCCCGGTCCGGGAAAACTTACCCAAGGGAATTTAGAAGTACTGCTCTAGCATTTCTCCTGTGCACGTTGCGTTTGATCATGATGCTTTTCGTCGCTCGCGCCCTATCATGCATTGACAGAGAGGCAATTTTGTCAGTCCGTGGCAACAACCGGGCGGCTCAGGCGAGAACGCGCTTTCACTCCCCGTCGATCAGCCTATACTGTACAAATATACAGACCACCAGAGGTGTAGCATGGAACCGGAAGTATCAAAACTTGCAGCGGCAGAACACCGTCTGCGGGAGGAAATCCGCGCGATCGTGAGGCACCGGATACCGCGAGGAATGCGGCTGAACTGGAGGATGATGTTCGAGATCGAGGACGAAGCCGTGGCGCGCCTGGAAGAGGACGATCAGCTCGACATCCATTACATCAACATCATGGTATCGCCATCAGCGCAGCGCTTTCCGGCCACTGAAAAGCCGGCCGAACTCGCCGACATCTACCCGACGCATACCGCACTGCGAATGATCCAGGAGGCACATCAGCACGAGCATTGAGGAGGCTCGAGTGCAACGCCGGAACTTCAACCCGGGCACCGCCTCACATCGTGCGGGAACACCACCGGGAGAATGCACGTGACGAAACGCAGCTTGCCGTCCTACGTCGTCAGGAGCTCCGCCATCCACGGCAGCGGCATGTTCGCGCGCCGCCGGATCGCGGCAGGTGATCGCATCATCGAGTACAAGGGGGAACGCATCACCTGGCCGGAAGCGATACGTCGCGCCGAGGCGAAAGGCGGCCCGCTGAACCATACCTTCTTCTTCACCCTGGCCGACGGGCGTGTCATCGACGGCGGCGCGGGCGGCAATGAGGCCCGCTTCATCAATCACTCCTGCGAACCCAACTGCGAGGCGATGGAGCATCCGGACGGGACGGTCCATATCTATGCGCTCATGGATATCGAGCGCGGTGAAGAACTAAGCTACCACTACGCCCTGATCTACGAGGGCCGCCATACCGCGGCCGTCAAGCGGGCCTTTGCCTGCCATTGCGGCGCGCCGGGGTGCAGCGGGATCATGCTCGCGCCCCGGCCTCGCCGGATGATCAGGTCGTCGCCGTAACGACCGGCCCCGGCCCGCCAGCGGGTGGCGCCTTCTTTTCCACTACATACTTGGGCGCACGCGGCAATCTCCCAACCATGATGTCATTCACCTGGTCCGCATCCAGCGTTTCCCATTCGAGGAGAGCATTCGCCATCATCTCGACCTTGCTGCGGTTGGATTCGAGGAGGCCTCGCGCCAACGCATACTGGCCGTCGAGAATACGGCGGATTTCCTCGTCGACCTTCTGCTGGGTCTCTTCGGATACGGTGCGGGCATTGTTGCCAAAGCCATCCTGTTCGTCGGTGTAGACCATCGTTCCAAGCGTCTGGGACATGCCAAAGCGCGTGACCATCGCCCGGGCCAACTTGGTTGCGCGTTCAAAGTCGTTCGATGCGCCGGTGGACTTCTGTTGCATGAAGATTTCCTCGGCAATACGGCCACCGAACAGGATGGCGATATCTTCCAGCATCTTGTCCTTGTACATGTTCACACGATCATGTTCCGGCAGTTGCCAGGTCAAACCCAGCGCATAGCCGCGCGGCATGATTGTGACCTTGTGCACCGGATCAGCCTTCGGCAGCAGTTTTGCGACCACGGCATGACCCGACTCATGGAAGGCGGTATTACGGCGTTCTTCTTCGCGCATCACGGCCGACTTGCGCTCCGGACCCATGATGATCTTGTCCTTTGCGTCTTCGAAGTCCTGCATGTCCAGCACAGACTTGTTTCGACGCGCAGCGAACAGTGCCGCTTCGTTGACGAGGTTCGCCAGCTCGGCGCCGGAGAAACCCGGCGTGCCGCGGGCCAGCACATCTGGCAGGACATCCGGCGACAGCGGAACCTTGCGCATATGCACGCGCAGGATCTTTTCCCGGCCGCGGATATCCGGCAGGCCGACCATCACCTGGCGGTCGAAACGGCCAGGTCGAAGCAATGCCTTGTCGAGCACATCGGCGCGGTTTGTCGCCGCGACCACGATGATGCCGGAGTTCGGTTCGAAGCCGTCCATCTCGACCAGCATCTGGTTCAGCGTCTGCTCGCGCTCATCGTTTCCGCCTCCCATCCCCGTTCCCCGAGAACGGCCGACGGCGTCGATTTCGTCGATAAAGATAATGCACGGTGCATGCTTCTTGGCGGTCTCGAACAGATCGCGTACACGCGAAGCGCCGACGCCGACGAACATCTCAACGAAGTCGGAACCGGAGATCGTGAAGAACGGCACGCGCGCCTCGCCCGCCATGGCGCGAGCAAGCAGGGTCTTGCCGGTGCCCGGTGGGCCGACCAGAAGAACACCTTTTGGCACGTGGCCGCCAAGCTGCTGGAATTTGCGCGGTTCGCGCAGGAATTCGACAATTTCGTCGACCTCCTCGCGTGCTTCGTCACAGCCTGCGACATCTGCGAAGGTGGTGGTGTTCGTGTGCTCATCCTGCAGCCGCGCTTTCGACTTGCCCATCGAGAACGGCCCCCCCTTCCCGCCGCCTTGCTGGCGTCGCATGAACCACACCCAGACGCCGATCAAGAGCAGCATCGGGAACCAGGACATGAATACCTGAGACAGGAAGGACGGGGCCTCAGGATTTCTGACGTCAAATTTGATGTCGTTATCAATGAGATCGTTGACAAGACCGCGATCAAGCAGCGTCGTGTTCGTGCTCAATTCCTTTCCATCGCTGGTGACGGCTGTAACACGCGTCCCCTCGATCACGGCTTCACGAATCTGCTTCGACTGCACCATCGCAAGGAATTCCGAATAGGCGACGGGCGTCGATTTGCCTGATGCAGGGGAGCTGAAGATTTGGCTAACGACGGAAAAGACAAAGAATGCAGCAAATGCCGATATGGCCAGGCGCAGGTGCTTTGGGTTCACTAAGATTCCTTTGAAGATCCGGCAGTAGGAACTGCCTGACTCGATAATAAACCCAAGCCAGACAGCTTGCAGGATGCTAGCTTTTTCGGTCGCATTGATAAAGCGAACTTAGAGAGACTGTTACATCGGAAAAACGGAAGAACATTCCGGATGCTGTTTACGTGCCGCCTGAATGCCATGCCACCCCCAGGATGCTTTCTTGAGGCATGGCAGATTCGGCTTCGTGTGTTTGGCCTACGCTTCAGTTCATTACTTTGCGAGAAGGAATACTGCGATGCGTTTACGTACCGTACTTATTGCGATTGCCGCTTCCGCCATGACGTCTGGCGCCCTGGCCCAGCAGGCCGCCTCTCCTTCCGACCGGAATAGAAGTAGTGGATCGTCTGAAACACAGTCCTCCGCATCCAAATCAAACTATGGCGCAGACGATTGCCGCAGGGATATGGAAAATGCGAGAGACGCCAAGCAAGCCGGGCATATCACGGAGAAAGAGTACGCCGAGCAAAAGAAGATGGCCATGACAAAGCTGAAAAGGGATTCCGGCCAGACAGGTGCTTCGGAAAAGAACATTGACTGCAAGTAAGCTCCCTGGGGAGTCGAATGGTTCGCAAGCCTAGCGGCCGAAACCTTTTTCAGCCCATGTAGCTGCGCTTGAACGCGTGAGGCTGAAATTCGGTTCTACCCGTTTGCTTGCGATCTCGTTGCCCTGCTCGTCAAACGCCTTGAGCACGCCATGCGGCTCATACTCATCGGGAACGATACTGAGCGTTACCGCGATCACCTCACCATTGAAGGTGATGGACACACTCTTGTTCAGGCTCGCATGCAATTGTTGCTCATGCCGGCGCAAGACTTCGGAAGCGGTTTTGACAAGCGTGGAGAAGGCGTTGGCGTCGAGCGGCTTCGGGTTCTTTTTGTCGCGGCCCATGGTCCAGGGTCCGACCAGCGCCGGTTCCGACTCACCGTCCTTGTACATCGCAACGGCCCAACCTTCGTCGTCGTCGTTCTTGATGACGCGCGCGGTCCATCCATCGTCTTTCCAAAGGCGGTCTTCTTGAATGGGCGAATCGGAATCGTGATCGGACATGGGAATACGCGGTTGAGTGAAGGCTGGGATTATATAGCGGGCGGTCCCGCACGCGCGGTCAAGAGATTTTCACTCGCGCCTTGACATCAGTGCCCAAGGGCGTAGTATGTGAATCACCTGTCGCAGTCGTACGTGCCAAAACATCCTTGGACGATCTGCGCAACCGGTTGGAAAAATTCATGGCGGGAGCGATCGTCGTTCGATGAACCCGAAGTCATGATGGTTCCGACCCCCTGGACCCCTGGTTCTGGGGTGCTGGCACCGTGCGACAGGTTCAATTCAGTCGGCCCGCTTCGAGAGAACGCGGGCCGATTTTATTTTGTCTCCCCAACTTCCACTGCAGTCGTTACATCACTTCGTTTAACGCCAGTTGGCTCAACCCGACTGCGCCACACCCGCTCTCTCGCAGAACCGTACGACAACCCGCACCGGCTTGCGTAGGACAGGTCGCGCAGCGCTGTCTGTGCAACCCCAACAGCTTCATAAAACTGTTGGCCTCAGGCCGCCTGCCGACAGCTTCCCGATTGCATGGATAGTATCGCCGGGCCACGTCCTCAATCAGGAATTCTCTATAGTTTTCAACGACTTAGACAAAGTCAACGGCAAAAGCGGATGCACTGGCACACTCCTCGCAATAGGGTAGTCGAGCGCAACGAAATGCTCTTCCAACCCAAACCCACTTTAGGAGATTTACCCATGACCACCCTGCTGATCAAAGACCTCGCCATCGCTTCCGACCTCGACCGTGCCGCCATGGCTTCCGTACGCGGCGGCTACTACAAGGGCGCACCTGCCTACTGCATGCCGTCCTTCTGCACCCCGAGCTGGGGCACGCCGACCTCTTATGCACCGGAGTCCAAGTTCTCGTTCGACGCGTCGCAGATGATCGGCCAGTCGCAGAACGTGCAGAACAACAACGGCAACAACGTCGCGTTT
>Ga0196981_1000257_pt1 | contig 29305 bp, 23 predicted proteins | sample S3_2013CmetaG_FD_155462 | JGI IMG/M metagenome (GOLD analysis project Ga0196981, IMG submission 155462) | Soil microbial communities from Anza Borrego desert, Southern California, United States - S3_20-13C | ecosystem: Environmental > Terrestrial > Soil > Desert | place: USA: California... | reverse complement strand
ACTTCGGCGAGGCGACCAGCAGGCCGCGCTGGCCCTTGCCGATCGGCGCGATCATGTCGATGATGCGGCCCGTGATGTTTTCTTCGCCGCGCATCTCGCGCTCGAGGTGCAGCAGCTTGTTCGGGTGCAGCGGCGTGAGGTTTTCAAACAGGATGCGGTGCTTGGACGCTTCCGGCGGTTCGCCGTTGACCTTGTCCACCTTCACCAATGCAAAGTAGCGTTCGCCGTCCTTCGGGGTGCGGACTTCGCCTTCGATCGAATCGCCGGTATGCAGGTTGAAACGACGGATCTGCGAGGGCGAGATGTAGATGTCGTCCGTCGACGCCATATAGCTCGCGTCGGGCGAGCGCAGGAAACCGAAACCGTCGGGCAGGACTTCGAGGGCGCCGTCGCCGAAGATCTGTTCGCCCGCTTTCGCGCGCTTCTTCAGGATGGCAAACATCAGCTCCTGCTTGCGCAGGCGGGCAGCGTTGTCGATTTCAAGGCTGATTGCCATGTCCAGCAACGCTGAGACGTGGAGCTGCTTGAGTTCAGATAAATGCATGGTGAGTGTCCCGGGGTGGGAAGTTTAAGGTGGGGGAGGGAACTGCGAGGATGGCTAAAACGAAAAACGAAGCGGCGCTACGAATGCAGCGCCGCACTTGAATCAGATATTGCTGTCGATGAACGACGTCAGCTGGCCTTTTGCCATTGCGCCGACCTTCTGCGCGGCGGGCACGCCGTTCTTGAACAGGATCAGCGTCGGGATGCCGCGAATACCGAACTTGGCCGGAACAGCCTGGTTGGCATCGACGTCCATCTTCGCGATCTGCAGCTTGCCATCGTACTCCTTGGCCACTTCCTCGAGGATCGGGGCGATCATTTTGCAGGGACCGCACCACTCTGCCCAGAAGTCGACCAGGACAGGCTTGTCGGACTTGAGGACGTCGGACTCGAAGGATGCATCAGTGATGTATTTAATGTTTTCGCTCATGGTTTCCTCGTGAGAGGGTCAAAGATGTAAATCAGGCGCCTGCTGACTTGCCCAACACCGCGGATAATCTTACCGGGATCGCAATTTGCAAGTGGAGACGTCGTGCGCGAATTCAAGACCGTTGACGGGTGCTGCAAGACGTAGTGCGGCGGGGAGTTGGTAAATCATAACCCATTTTCACGAAATGTGTAGTGAGCTGCCCGATTTTTTGCCCGGAGTCGCATAAAATGCCCGGCAAATGCGCTCCCGCGTTATTCTATGTGCGCGCCCGCACCCTCCACGACTACCCATGCCGCAACGTTCGCTGTTGATCACGCCATCCTCCACGTTCTGGAAGGATGTCGCACATGCGCTCCTCGAAGAGGGCATGCCAGGCGGGACTGATCCCGGACTGCGCGATTTCTCTGCCGTGCGCGTTCTCGTGCCCGGTTTCATCCATGCCCAGTGCCTGAAATCCGCATTGGCCGAAGTCCTTCAGCATGCGTTCATCCCGCCCCGGATCACGACGATGTCCTCGTGGGTCAGGATGCTGCCGCCCGAGGACAACGAGTCCGGCGTCCCTTCGCAGAGCGAACGGCTGATGTCCCTGTATGCCGAGCTGCGCCAGCATGCGTGGCTGAAGAAACTGTTTTCCGCACGCCGCAACACGGACCTGTTGCCACTCGCGCAGGTCCTGCTGACCTTGTTCGACGATTTGACAGAGGCGCTGCTTCCATCGATGCAACTGGAGCCGGATGCTGCGGAAGAACGTTGGCAGGCGGCACTGGACCAGCTTCCGCTGCCGACCCGCAATATCCTTTCCGACGAGGCGCAACTGGTATGGACGCTCTGGAAGAGCCAGCTGGGCAGCACGGATACGACGGCCGTGTGTCATGCACGGATGATGCGACTCGCTGAGCGCGCCGACTCTCCATTGATCTGGATCAATCCCGTTCCCGCCAATGCGCTCCAGGAAGCTTTCCTTGCTGCTTATGCCGCACGCCAGCCCGTGCTGCGCATCGGTCTCGACTGGCATGCGCCTGCAGTGCCTGGCGTGTTTGGCAGTGCATGGGCGGAAATGCTGGAAGAGGAGGGACGGGATTCCTGGTTTGCCAGTGCGCCAGTCGACGTCCAGCGTCCCGAGGGCCTGAGCCTGTGTGCATCCGCCAGCCTGGAAGAAGAGGCGCAACGCGGCGCGCAGCTCGTCGTCGACTGGCTCAGCCAAGGGAGGGAGCGCATCGCGATCATTGCCCAGGACCGCGTCGTTGCCCGTCGCATCCGCGCCCTGCTCGAGCGCGCGCAGGTCTACGTGACGGATGAGACCGGATGGAAGCTCTCAACGACGCGGACGGCTGCGGCGCTCGCAGCCTTGCTCGATGTCGTCAGCACACGCGGCGAGACGATCGCCCTGCTCGACTTGCTGAAGTCGCCTTTCCTGTTTCCCGAAATGGAGGACAAGGCGATACGCGTGATGGAGGTGGAGCATGCGCTGCGGCGGTTCAATGTCCTTGGCGGATGGGACGCGGCGGCGCGCGTTTTGGATGAAGTGCCGCAAGCGCAGGCGCTGGTCAGGCAGGTGGCCGAGCAAGCGTCCCGCTTCAACGGGCGCAGGAACCTGCGCGAATGGGGCGCCGTCACCAGCGAAGCGCTCAACGCCCTCGGCATGCACCGTGCGCTGCAAGTCGACGCCGCCGGTATCCAGGTAGTGACGCTGCTGGACCTGCTCGCCCAGGACTGCGATGGCATGCACCACTTGTTCTCGTTCCCGGAATGGCGCGCTTTCCTCAGCCTGCAACTGGAGTCCGCCCCGTTTGTTCCGCCTGAATCGGATCGCCGCGTCGTCATGCTGCAATTGAGCGGCGCGCCGCTGCGCAGCTTCGACGCGGTATTGATGGTCGGTGCGGATGCGGATCATCTCCCGTCGCAAAGCACTGAAACCCTGTTCTTCGCCAACACGGTACGCCGCGAACTCGGGTTGGAGACGCGTGAAATGCGCCAGCGCGTGCAGATGCGCGATTTCGCGGAATTGCTCATTGCGAATCCGGAGGTAGTGCTGTCTTGGCAGTCCTACCGCAATGGGGAGCCGAACCCGGCGAGCAACTGGATCGAACGCTTGCAATTGACCCTGGAACGCGCGGGCGAACCCTGCCTGCCCCTCCGCCAGGTCGAGATCGCACCCCGTACGCTTGCATGCCGCCCTCCCGTCATGCCGGCGCCCGCCGCGCCCGGGCTCCTGCCGCGCAGGTTGTCGGCATCGGGTTACAACAGCCTGGTCGCCTGTCCTTATCAGTTCTTTGCGACACGCATGCTCGGCCTGTCCGGACTCGACGAGCTGTCCGATATGCCGGAAAAGCGGGATTACGGTGACTGGTTGCACGAGATCCTGCGGACTTACCACGAACGAATCCGTGACGTTCATGTGCCCGTGGCGGGTCGCGTGGACTTGCTGCAAACGATATCGGAAGGCGTATTTGGCAAGGCGCTGGAGCAAAGCGCGGCCGCATTGGGATACTACGCGCGCTGGCAGAAAGTGATTCCCGCCTACGTCGACTGGGCCAACGAACGCGAGAACCAGGGCTGGAAATTCGCGCTGGGTGAACAGCGCTTCGACAAGGCATTGCGCTGGGAAGGCGGGCAGATCACGCTGCACGGCTACATCGACCGCATCGATGAAAACGGAGCCGGCGAACGCGCTGTGCTCGATTACAAGACCAAGACGCTGCAGTCGCTGCGAGACAAGCTCAAGGATACGGAAGACCACCAGCTCGCGTTCTACGGGCTGCTGTCTGACCTGCCCGTCAGCGCTGCCCATTACGTCGCGCTCGAATGCACGAAGGACAAGACCGGCGATGTTGAGGCGAAAAACTTCGAACAATGGCAGGCCATGCTCGAGTCGCAGCTCGTATCGAACATCCGCGCCATTGCGGAAGGCGCGGCATTGCCGGCAAACGGAATCGAAAAGGTGTGCATCTATTGCGAAGTGCGCGGATTGTGCCGCAAGGGGGCGTGGTGATGACGATGCAAACGCATTCGCCGCGTGCCTACGAAGTCAACGGCGCAGCTGCCGACGCCATGGAATTCACGCGCATTGCCTGCGATCCGGCGCGCTCGGTCGTGGTCGAGGCGTGCGCCGGCAGCGGCAAGACATGGCTGCTCGTGGCGCGCATGCTGCGGCTGCTCCTGTCAGGTACAGAACCGTCCGAACTGCTGGCGATCACCTTTACCCGCAAGGCGGCGCAGGAAATGCGGGAACGCCTACTGCACCTCTTGCATGACCTCGCGCTGAAGCCGGAGGCCGAGGTACACGGACTTCTTCTCGAACGCGGCATCGCCGAGCCCGAGCTGCCGAAAGTGTTTCCCGTCGCGCGCAGGCTCTACGAGCGGGTGCTGGGGAGCCCGCAGTCGCTGTCGATCGATACCTTCCACAGTTGGTTCGCACGCCTGGTCCAGATTGCCCCGCTGTCCTCGGGTGTTCCGCACGGCTACACGCTTACCGAGTCGAACAGCGAACTCCTGATGGACGCTTATGGCCGCTTCATGCAATCGCTCAATGACGAAGAGGAGCAAGGCGTCAGAGGGGCGTTGCTCACGCTGTACGAAATGATGGGCGACTGGAATGCGCGCCGCATGCTGGATGCGTTCGTGGACAAGCGTGCGGAGTGGTGGGCCATCACGAAAGACGGCGATGATGTGCCGCTCGAATGGTTGCGTGAGCTGTGCGGCGAGGACGGCGTGACCGATGCGCGCCCGGCCTTGTGGGATGACGAACGGCTGGTCGGCCGCATCATGACGCTTGCACATATCCTCGGCGGCGGGTCGGCGGTGAACCAGAAGCGTGCAACCGCCATTGAAAAGGCCGTGAGCGCGGGCGCCGGCATCGACAGTTTCGACGCCTTGTGCAACGAGTTTTTCAGCGATGCCGGCGAAGCGCGCAAGAACCAGAAAACCAAGGACCTCACGAAGTCCATCGAGCAACACCTGGGCGCGGACGGTATCCGTGCATTCGACGAGGAATTCGAGGCGGTCGGTGAGATCCTGAAGCGTATTCGGCGGCGCAGCGCGGAACGCCAGGTCCTGGCATTGAATGAAGCCCTGTTCGTCGCGGGCTCCGCCTATCTGGAGCATTACCAGGCGGCGAAGGCCGAACAGCGTGTGTTCGATTTCGGCGATCTCGAATGGCACGCATACCGTCTCCTCACCGACCCCGGCCATGCCGCCTATCTGCAGAGCCGGCTGGATGCCCGCTACCGCCACATCCTGCTCGACGAGTTCCAGGACACCAATCCCTTGCAATGGACCATCGTGCGGGCCTGGCTGGAGGCCTATGGCGACGACGCGCAAAAACCGAGCGTGTTCGTGGTGGGCGATCCGAAGCAATCGATCTACCGGTTCCGCCGCGCCGAGCCGCGCGTGTTTTCTGCCGCGCGTGACATGCTCGCCGCACTCGGGGCTGATGTGCTGCGCACCAACCAGACACGCCGCAATGCACGGATGGTGGTCGAGGTGCTGAACGGCAGTTTTGTCGGCAATCCCATTTTTTCGCCGCAGACCACGCTTGCCGGGCAGGACGGGGCAGTGTGGCGCCTGCCGCTGATACGGGACGAGGAAAAGGAGACGGAAACGCCGTCCGCATTTTCCCTCCGCGATCCCCTTTCCGCACCGCGCGACGAGGAAGAAGACGCCCGCCGCATGGACGAAGGCCGTGCCGTTGCACGTGCCCTGCGTCACGCCATGCGGGAGCTGGAAGCGCGGCACAATCGTCCAGCGACTTGGTCGGACGTCATGCTGCTCGTCAAGAAACGCACCTACCTGGCGGCCTATGAGAGCGCGCTGCGGGAAGCGGGGATTCCGTTCGTCTCCGACAAGCGCGGCGGATTGCTCGAATCGCTCGAAGTGTTGGACCTGATCGCCTTGCTGACCTTCCTGATCACGCCGGCGGACAACCGGGCCCTCGCCCATGTCCTGAAATCGCCGATCTTCAGTGCCAGCGACGAGGACCTGGTCGCACTGGCCCAGCGCGGCGAAGGCGTGTGGTGGAACCGCATGCGCGTGGCATCCACGGACGGCGCATCGGCGGCGATCCGGCGCGCCGCCGGTTTGCTGCAGCGCTGGCTGGAGGCGGCGCCGCGCCTGCCTGTACATGACCTGCTGGACCTCATCCTCCATCAGGGGCAGCTGGTCGCACGCTACGCGGAAGCGGCTCAACCCTCGGTGCGCGCCCAGGTGATCGGCAACATCGAAGCCTTCACCGAACTGGCGCTCAACCTCGATGCGGGCCGCTATCCCAGCCTGCCGAAGTTCATCGACGCGCTGCGTACCCTGAGGAAGGGCGCCGAGAACGACGCACCGGACGAAGCAACGGTTGCCGCGGCAGTGGATGCGGTTCGCATCCTCACCATCCACAGCGCAAAAGGCCTGGAGGCGCCGATCGTGGTGATGGTCGATGCCAACCACAGCGAACCCGCGCGGGACGACAGCGGCATCCTGTGCGACTGGCCGCAGGATGCGGAAGCGCCGACACATTTCTCCTGCTTCGGCAGGAAGAGCGAGCGCGGCGCCGCGCGCGATCATCTGTTCGACGCCGAGGAAGCATTCAAGCGGCAGGAAGACTGGAACCTGCTGTACGTTGGCGCCACGCGCGCGAAGGATATGCTGATCGTCAGCGGCGTGGCCGGGTCGCGCGGCGCGCTGGAGGACGGCACTGTCGAGGGAAGCTGGTACCACCGCCTGCTGTCCGTGCCCGAGGTGGACTTCACGCAGGAAGAGAGTGTTGCGACAACAGCGGAGGCGAGGGGCCCGGCAAACTTCAGCATTTCCATCTTCGACCCGCCGGTGCTCGGTGTGCCGGCGGACCGAGCGGCCATCCTGCACGATGCGGCGATCGAGGAAGGCATTGCATTGCACGCGCTCCTCGAACGCGTCACGCAAATGAATGGGTGGCCGGTCGTTCTGCCTGCTGCCGAACAGCTTGCCCGGTGGCTGCGCTGCCCCTTGCCGGTCGCCTCGACGGTCCGGGAACAGGCATTGCGGATCCTGTCACAACCGGAACTGGAGCGCTTCTTCAACCCCAGGCACTTCCGGTTCGCGCGCAATGAGATGGAAGTGCTGTGCGACGGAGAACTGCTGCGCTTCGACAGGATGGTCCTGTTCGATGACGAAGCGTGGATCCTGGATTACAAGCGGGACCTGCTTGACAGCGAGCTTGCCGACTACCGGGCGCAGCTGGCACGCTATCGCGCCGCCGCGGAGCAGGTCTATCCGGGAAGGACAGTGAGGACGGCGCTGATCACCGCCGATGGCCGGCTGGTCATCAGCTGAGTGCAGGCTGCCGCCGAAGGATGCGGTGTTCGTACTCGGTCGCGGCAAGCGGGCCGCTGAAGTAATACCCCTGTATTTCATCGCAACCGTGGTTGCGCAGGAACTCGTACTGTGCCTCGGTTTCCACGCCCTCGGCGATGACGCGTTGCTTCAGGCTCTTGGCCATGCTGATGATCGCGCAGATGATGGCCGAATCGTCCTTCCCGCCGACGATGTCCTGCACGAAGGAGCGGTCGATCTTGAGCGCGTCGATGGGAAAGCGCTTCAGATAGCTCAGGCTTGAATAGCCGGTGCCAAAGTCATCGATGGACAGGCTCAAACCCATGTTCTTGAGTGCATTCAGCAGCGGAATGGTCAGCTCCAGGTCATGCATCGTCACGCTTTCGGTCAGCTCGAGTTCCAGGTAACGCGGATCGAGGCGGGTTTCGTGGAGCACCCGTTCGACCATGCGCAGGAAATTCTTTTCCCTGAACTGCACCGCCGACACATTCACGGCGATCGGCATCGGCTCGTAACCCGCATCCTGCCAGGCCCGGTTCTGCAGACAGGCCTGGCGCAGCACCCATTCCCCGATGGGGATGATCAATCCGCTTTCCTCCGCGATCGGTATGAATTGTGCCGGCGATACCGGGCCGTTGTGGCGGTCATGCCAACGGATCAGCGCTTCCGAGCCGATCACCTTGCCGTGCGTGATGCTGAACTTCGGCTGGTAGTGAACAGCCGATTCTTCGCGCGCGACGGCGCGGCGCAGGCTGCCCTCCAGGGCGAAGCGACGGATCGCACGCTCGTTGATGCGCGCCATGAAAAACTGGTAGTTGTTCCGCCCCTGCGCCTTGGCCTGGTACATTGCCGCTTCGGCATGCTTGACGATGGTTTCGCTGTCGCGCCCATCCTCCGGGCAGATGCTGATGCCAATGCTGGCCGTGATATGCAATTCATGGCCGTCGACATGGAACGGTTCCGCCAACGAAGACAGGACTTGGCCGGCAGTGCGCGCGGCGCTGAAGGTGTCGGTGATTTCCTGAAGCAGGATGATGAATTCGTCCCCGCCTTGGCGCGATATCGTGTCAGTCTCGCGCAGGCCCTTCTTCAGCCGCACCGCGATTTCCTTCAGTAACTTGTCACCGATGACGTGGCCGAGCGTATCGTTCACGTGCTTGAAGCGGTCCAGGTCCAGGAACAGGACCGCTGCGCGCATCTCGTGACGCACTGCCAGGCCGATGGCCTGCGCCAGGCGGTCGTTGAACAGGAAACGGTTCGGCAGGTCGGTCAGGGCATCGTGCTGCGTCACGTAGGACATGCGCGCGGCCATCGCTTGCACGGCACTGACGTCGTGGAAGACAAGCACGGCGCCGATCACCTGCCCGGTCGGGCCGCGAATGGGAGAGCAGGAGTTGTTGATGGCCGATTCGGTGCCGTCGCGATGGATCAGGATGCCTTGCGGCGGCAGTGCCATCGTTGCATTGTGATGCAGGACGGCGTCAAGGGGATAGGTGACAGCCTGGCGCGAGACCGGCTCAATCACGTGGAATACCGCATGTAGCGGCATGCCGGAGGCTTGCATGGTGTTCCAGCCCGTCATTTTTTCAGCGGCGGGGTTCATGTACACAATATTGCCGAGCACATCCGTTGTCACCACGCCGTCGCCGATGGCGTTCAGGGTGACCTGCGCGCGTTCATGTTCGTGGAACAGCGATTCCTCCACGGCGCGGCGTTCGCCTACTTCCGAGATGAGCCGTGCATTGGAGGCGGAAAGCGCGTGCAGGTTGCTTTCGAGTACATCGAGCGCCTGACGCACCGTATCCTCCGCCTCGTTGCGCTGTGCGTCGAGCCTCAGGAGGATGCGCGCATTCCAGAGGATGAGCAGCGTGAAGACGAACATGCTTGCGAGCGTGATCAGGATCATACCGACGGTCATGTCGTAAAAGCCGGCTTCCTGTCCCCAAAATTGCAGGCGTTCGATGGCAATCGGCATGACGAGCGCGGCGGGCAACAGCCGCCGTGCCGTCATTCCACCTGCGCTGCGGTTGGTGAGCAGCGCCATGGTCCCTTGGTCGGGACGGGCTGCAAGGATGGCGGCGCACAGGAGCAAGAGCGCGGCAACCACGGGAAAGGGAGCGGTCCCGTAAAAGGGAATCTGGTAGAGCGCCGTTTTTCCGTACAGATAGCCGATGAGGGGGATCGATGCGTTGACGGCCGCGAGCATGACCAAGGTTTCGACCGACGCTGCGCGAGCATTGTGGGCGACCAGCAGGATGGCGACGCCGGCGAGGAAGATGACGACCGCACCGATGACCGACATCCGCCCCGGATAGGGCGATCCGGGTGCGCCCCGCTGCTGGAAAAAAAGCTGGTCGATGCCGAAGTCAACGTTGCCGGCGTACTGCAGCAAGGTGAGGCCGGCAAGGGTAGCTGCCGCTGCCGCGGACCACTTGGATACCGTTCGTCCAATGCCGCTCCATTTATCCAGCTGGAGCAGCAGGAGCGAAACACCCAGCAGCGCCAGGGATGCGCCCGAATTGAACATCACCGGGGTACGACCTGCTCCAAAGGAAGTGAGGGCGGAAATGCCTGCAACCCAACCCATCGTAATGACGATGCCGATGAGTGCAACGAGGGAACTGGAGGCAATTGCGAAGGCGCGGTATCGCTCCCGGTGGTCGGTGGGTTGATCCATTGTGCAGGCATTGCGCAAATCCGTGGAGCGGAGCGTTGACGCCGACACCCGCGCTTTTTGCCGGCTTGCAACAGCCTCCCCGGAACAGGGCGGTTGAATGTCTGATAAGAGACAGCCCTGGGGCCAAAGTTCAACCGGGATACACGCGGCTGGCCGTGCCCCGCGCTACGCATTGGTTACGGCCCCGGTCCTTCGCCTCGTACAGTGCCCTGTCCGCGTAATCGATCAGGTCAGCATCATGCGTACCCGCGGCGGGAACGACGCTTGCCACGCCGATGGATAAAGTGACGATGCGGGCCGGTGAGACCCCTTGGTTGGGTATGCCCTGTGTCTCGACCGCACCGCGACATGCTTCGGCCACCGCCAGTGCGCCGTCGATATCAGTTTCGGGCAGGATCAGCGCAAATTCCTCTCCGCCGTAACGGGCGGCAAGATCGGCGGGACGCCGTGTGCTCCTATCGAGGATCTTTGCGACCTGCCTGAGGCATTGGTCACCCGCAAGATGACCGTGGGTATCGTTGTACAGCTTGAAGTAATCGACGTCGCAAAGAAGCAGGGAAAGCGGCCGCTGGTGACGCTGGGCGCGGTGCCACTCCTGAGCAAGAATCTCATCAAAGCGCCGACGATTGGCGATTCCGGTCAAACCGTCGAGTTCGGCCAGCCGTTGCAATTGCATGTTGGCTTCGGCCAGTCGCCGCTCGCTCTCGCGCAATGCGCGAAAAGCTGCATCGCGCTCGAGCCGGCTGAGGTAGGCGCTGGAGTGATAGCGCAGGCGGGCCAGCAGCTCGATGCGGTCCGGAAGCTTGACCAGGTAATCGTTCGCACCCGTCTCGAATCCCTGCGCCTTCAGGCTGGACTCTTCCTTCGAAGACAGCATGATGATCGGCACCTCGGATGTGCCTGGCGTCGCGCGAAATTGCGCCACCAGCGCAAAGCCGTCCGCATCCGGCATGACGAGGTCCTGCAGGATGACCGTCGGTTTCCATTCCAGGGCTGTCGCCAGCGCGGCAAGCGGGTCCTGCACGGACATGAACTCGATGTCCTGCTCCGTGCTCACAAGCCGGCGGATGGCCTCGGCGATGATTCGCTGGTCATCGACCAGGAGTACTCTGGTTTTCTGCGGTGTCGCGATGATTGTGGTATTTCCCGGCTGCGCCTGGTCGCCCATGATTCCCTTGCATTTCCTGTCTTGCGAACCGTTTGTTGCCTGTCCGCTGCCCTCACGGGAACCGGCCAGTTCTCTTGTTGCTTTGTCAGCCGGCTTTCTTTCCGGCCCTGGTGTTGAGCATTGCGCCGATATTTTCCAGCGGCAGGATCATTTCTGCCGCGCCGATGTCCGCCGCCGCACGCGGCATGCCGTACACGGCGCTGGTCTGCTGGTCCTGCGCAATCGTCAGTTTTCCCGCCTTCCTCATTGCCAGCAGTCCTGCGGCACCGTCACGTCCCATGCCTGTCAGGAGTACGCCGATGGCATTTTTCTTCCAGTGCTGTGCGATGCAGTGGAAGAACACATCGATGGATGGGCGATAGGGATAATTGACCGGCTTCGCACTATAGCGCAACCGGTGGTTGTTGCCCAAGGTAACGTGGTCATTCGTTTTGGCCACCATGATCCGGCCCGGCAGGAGATGGCCGCCATCCTCGATGACATCGATCGGAAAATCGATCTGGGAGGACAGCCAGTTTGAAAAGCTGTTGGTAAACGCCTGGTCGATATGCTGCACGATGACCACCGCCGCGTTGGCCGGCGGCTTCCATGCTCCCAGGATTTTCGCGAGCGCCACCGGACCGCCCGTCGATGCGCCGATCGCAATCAGGCTATCGACCTCCTGCAGGGCGGGTGCGGGGGAAGGGGATGGCGACAGCCTTGCTGTGACGCCACTGGCAGGGAGATCGGCGGCAATCAGTTTGACGACTGTCTTGATCTTGGCGAGCAGGGTGGCATCCGAAGCAGCGCGGCCCGACAGCATCGGCGTAGCCGTGACATCGAGTGCGCCGGCGCCGAGCGCGCGGAAGACCATGCTGGTGTTTTCCTCGGGTGAGGCGGTCACGACCAGGATCGCGCAGGGCGACTGCTGCATGATCTGCCGTGTCGCTTCGACGCCATCCATGCCGGGCATGATGAGATCCATCAGGATCAGGTCCGGCTTATTCTCGGCGCAAAAGCGAACCGCCTGTTCACCACTGTTCGCTGCCCAGACGACTTCGTGCTCCTGCGTATTGGCGATCACGCGCCGCAGCGCTTCCGCTATCAGTACGACGTCATTGACGATTCCGATCTTCATGTGCCCGGGTCTCCGATCAGGTCGAACACGGCTTCGAGCAAGGTCTCATCGTGGAAACTTCCCTTCGTCAGGTAATAGTCGGCGCCCGCCGTCACCCCCCGTGATCGGTCTTCCGGACGATCCTTGTAAGATACGATCATGACGGGAAGGTTGTGCAGGCGGCTATCCTTCTTGATCAATGTCACCAGTTCAATGCCGTCCAAGCGCGGCATGTCGACGTCGGTAATCACCAGGTCGAAGTCGCTGCTGCGGACGGCATTCCACCCATCCATGCCGTCCACTGCGACACTGACGTCGAATCCACGCGACACCAGCAGCTTGCGCTCCATCTCGCGCACGGTAAGCGAATCGTCGACGACAAGGATGCGCTTTTTCCTTGACTTGCCTGCAGCTGCGCCGGACTGCGGCAAGCGATGCAGTCCCCCTTCGCTGAGAAGCTTGTCGATGCTGACCAGCAAGTCGGCGATGTCGAGGATCAGCACCGGCGTGCCGTCATCGAGCAACGCCGCTGCCGAAATATCGCGCACCTTGCCAAAGATCGCGTCAATGGGCTGTACCGCCAGATTCTTTTCGCCAATGATGCGATCCACAGCAAGTGCGTAGCGGCGCTGGGCGGCGCCGATGACAATGACCGGGAGCGCTGCGGCTGTCGGGGGTAGATCGTCAAGTTCCAGCAGTTGCGCCGCGGAGACCACGCCGACATGCGCGTTGCCGATGGTGAAGAACTGCCTGTCTTCCAGGACATGGATCTCCTCAGGTGCGACGGTCATCACGCGTTCGATCTTGGCAATCGGCGCCGCGTACGGCTCGCCCGCAATCTCCACGACAACGGTGCGCACCACCGATTGCGACAGCGGCAGGGTGATATGGGTGCGGAACCCCTTGCCGGGTTCTGTTTCCAGCCGGATGGCGCCGTAAAGCTGACGCACAGTGGCATGCGCCACGTCGAGTCCGACGCCACGTCCGGACACCTCACTGGTCGTTTCCTTCAGGCTGAATGCGGGCAGGAACAGGAAATCGAGTAACTCATCCGCACTCATCTCAGCAGCCATCTGCGGCGTCGCCATCTTCCTGTCCACGATCTTTTTCCGGATGCGCTCCGGCGCGACGCCGCGCCCGTCATCGCTTACCTGGATGGCGAGCATCCCGGCGCTATGCCTCGCCTCCAGCCGGATCGTGCCTTCCGCCGGTTTGCCCGCGGCGCGCCGCTCTTCCGGCATCTCCATGCCGTGGTCGACGGCGTTGCGCAGGATATGGTTGAGCGGGCTTTCCATGCGCGCAAGGATATCTCTGTCGACGAGGGTGTCTTCGCCCACTATCTCCAGTCGCACATCCTTGCCCAGGCTGCGCGCCAGGTCGCGCACCATCCGCGGAAATGCTTGAACGCCATCGCGGAACGGCCGCATGCGTAGCGTCAGGACCTCGTCGAGAATTTCCTGCGATCCCGCCATCAGCCGCCGCTCGTAGCCTTCGATGTCGGCGAGCCGTTCGACGAGCGCATGCTTGAGGGGATCGGATTTGTGCCGGATGGCCTGGATTTTTTCGCGGAGCGATTCGTCCGCACCTGCCTGCGACAGCTCCTGGGCCAGTTGGTCCAGGGCGGAAAACATTTCCTGCTGCCTTTTCTTGAAATGCCGCATTGCCTGGAGGAACGGCTGGAGTGCGTTGGCAGTGACGCGGGATTCGCTGGCCAGCGATAACAGGCGGTCGAAGTTGCGGACGTTGACCTTGAGTACCTGCTCATCACGGCCATTTGCCGGTTCGACGTCTTCCGCGCGCCTTGACGGTACAGGCAGCGCGACGGGGGCGGCCGGGGTAGGCTCCTCGTCATTCAGCTTGCTGGGGTCGGCCGCATCATAGACACCGACCAGCAGTTCTCCGGTTTTCAGCTTGTTTGCTTCCAGCCAGGCGGGCGCCTCCGTCTCGGACAAGGAGGCGATGCGGCTGATCAGGTCGATCCCGGCAAGAAGGCGGTCGATGCGCTGCTTGTTCAAGCGCAGCTTGCCTTTTTGGGCCGCCACAAAACAATCCTCCATGGCATGCGCGAGGCGCTCCACGTCGTTCAGGTCGACAATGCGCGCAGCGCCCTTGAGGGAATGCGCGGCACGCATCAGGGGTTCGATTGCTGCCAGGTTCTGGGCATTGCGGTCGAGCGTGAGCAGGCCTTCCGTCAGCACCTGCACCTGGCTCTCGGCTTCGCTGCGGAACAACTCCAGAAGGGAAAAGCCGCTGTAGTCCTTGTTGTCGCTGCCGGTCATTTGAGGGCGCTCGCGAAGTTGAAGCCGACAAAATCGGCGTCAAGGCAGCCGATCCGCCTTTCGCCGACGGACAGTACGCCGGTCAGGTAACGTTGCAGCCCCTTGCTGACTGTCGTCGGGACCGGCTGCATGTCGGATTCCGCGTAGCGATGGATGCCGTACAGATCGTCCACGGGCAGCGCAAAGTGCTGCTGCGCCAGTGCCATCACGATCATGCGAGGATAGACACGACGACGGTCTTCCTGCACGGCTTGACCTCCCGCGATGGACAGCAATGCTGCCAGCGACATGCACGGGTACAGTTTCCCCTTGATGTTCACGATCCCTCCGAGGACGCCGCCGCTGCGGCGGGGAATCCGGTGCGGTAGCGTCGTTTCGGCGACGGTGACGGCGAGCGCGGCAGGAAAGGCCAGCCATTCTCCAGCAATCCGGAATACGAGAGCAGAGCCGTCTTGCTCCTTTTGCTCGGATTCCTCACGGGCAAAGTATTTGGCCCATTCCTCCAGGTATCCGGCAGGGAGCGGTCGCTGCATGACCGACTGCGCACTGGAGGCATAGACGTCGCAGTTGCGGCAGTGCATGTGGTCGGCGAGTTTCGTGCAACTGCGGTCGCCACGTACGCCGGTACGATTCCAGCAATCCGATACCGCTTGCCTTGTGGCTTCTGTCATTCTTCATTCTCCCCGGAACGGCGCTCGAATACGCGCGCCGCGCGATGCCGGTAAGTGCGCGCCTTCGCCTTGTTGCCCTGGCGTTCCGCCAGCAAGGCGAGATGGCAAAGCGCTTCATAATGGTTCGGATCGAGGTAGACCGCACGCCGCAGGAACTCGGCCGCATCCTTGTCATCGTTGCGCTGTTCGCTCAACAGTCCCAGCATAAAGTGCGCCTCTGCCGAGTCCGGGACCAGTTCAAGGTAGGCGCGGTACGCTCGCCTTGCTTCGTCGATCGCCCCTTCGTCGGCCGCCCGGTTGGCCTGCTCGAGCAGCGCCTCGGGTGCTTCCCGCGCAGTAGTCGCCAGCTGTATCGCTGCAACCGGCCGTGGGAGTGCAGGCATCCCTGTGACCGGCATCGGCCGACGGTGCAGAAACGGAAGGCCGGAGTAATTCGCCCGCTGGGAGGTGCCGCTTGTTTTCTTCTGGACGGCGAATGCATTCGAGTACGGTGCGCGCGCGAAGCCGTTCAGGCAGAACGTCGTCGTTTCGGCATACCCGCAGAACAGCAGTCCATCGTCGTCCAGCAGGGCACGCAGTTTGCGCATCGCAACCGATTGGGTCTGTTCGTTGAAATAGATGAGGAGGTTACGGCAGAAAATGATGTTGTAGGCTTTCCCGTCCTGAGGAATGAGCGTCAACAGGTTGCCGCAACGGAAGCGGACTAGTTTACGGATGTCCGGCGCCAGCTCAAATCCTTCGCCGTGCCGTGTGAAATACCGGTCGCGGAACCCAAGGTCGACAGTGCGAAACGCATTGCGCTTGTAGACGCCATGTTGCGCCCGCCGGATGACCTGCGGGCTGATATCGAGGGCGTCAATGATGAAACTGTCTTCCGCCATCCCCACGGACCGCAGTGCCATGGCGAGCGAGTAGGGCTCTTCACCGCTTGCGCACGGTGCACTGAGAATGCGGACCGGACGCGCTGTTGCCGTAAAGTGATCACGTGCAAACCGGGCGGCGACGGAAAATGCTTCCGGATCCCGGAAAAACCAGGTTTCCGGAACCACCACCAGATCGATCAGGGAATCGAATTCTCCCTTGTTCCGTGCGGCTTCCGCCACAAAGACCGAGAGATCCTGGACATGGCGTTGCTTCATGCGCTTGCGAACGGCGCTCTCCACGGCATCGGGCGGAAGATCCAGCCCGGTGGCCTGCTGCAGCATGCGGCGCAGCTGTTCCACGGTCATCGCGGCACCTCGCTGCGCCCCTGAAAAAGGATGGAGCGGACTTCCGGGGAAAGCAGATGCTCGGCATTGATGAGCTGGAGGATGGTCCCGTCACTCGCCGTCACCTTCCCCAGGAATGGCGCATTCACTGCAGATACGCCCCCTTCAAAGCAATTTCCGGGATCGATATCCTTCACACCGGCCACGCGTTCCACGATCAGGCCCAACATATGCACGGCCTCTTCGACACAGTAGTCAACCAGGAGAATCCGTGTATCGAAGTGCAGCGTACACGGCGTACCGCACGCCAGGGCACAGACGTCGATGACGGGGACGGCGGCCCCATGGAAGTTCATGAGGCCGGCTACATGGCTTGGCGTACCTGGTAACTGCTTGAGTTCCATAAGCGGCAGCACGCGCGTCAGGTGGCGCGTGCTCAATCCATAACGATCCTTGCCGAGATGGAAAACAAGAAACTGCATGGCTACATGTTGACCGCAAAGCTGGAGACGCCGGCCTGCAAATCCTGCGCCGCATATTGAAGTTGCTGCACCGCTTCGCTCGTCGACCTGAGTGCGTCGACGGCCTGCTGCGTCGCTTCGTTCAGCTGGGTCATGGTATCCGTGATTTGCGACGCACCGATGGCCTGCGACTGCATGCCTTCCAGCACCATGTCGAAGCGGGGCGTGAGATTGCGCACCTGCCCAATGACTTCCGCCAGTTTACCGCTGACCTGGCTGACTTCCGTGACGCTGCGCCGAATCTCGTCCGAAAACTTGTCCATGCCCATCACGCTGGCCGATACCGCCGACTGCATCTCCTTCAGCATCTGCTCGATGTCCCAGGTGGCGACCGAGGTCTGGTCGGCGAGGCGGCGGATCTCGGTCGCGACAACCGAGAAGCCGCGTCCCGCCTCTCCCGCTTTTTCCGCCTCGATGGCGGCGTTCAGGGACAGGATATTGGTTTGGTCCGCCACCTTGGTGATGGTAGTCAGTACGTTGTTGATGTTGCTGGCCTTCTCGGAAAGCGCGGCGAGCTTGGTGTTGATCGTGTCGGTCGCGGCCACCATCCGCTGCATGGTCGTATCCATGCGTTGCAGGTTGTTCTGCGCCTCGGTTGTGGCCGACGTCGTGTAATCGGACACCCGCGTCACTTCTTCCATCGCCTTCAGAAGCTGCGAGGTATTGGCCGAGATTTCCTTGGTCGTGCTCAGGACCTCGACGCTGGTCTGCGCCTGTTCGACGCCGGTCGCTTCCTGCTGGCGGGCGGATGCGGCGATTTCGTTGGTCGAGGTGGCGACCTGAATGCCCGCCTTCTGCACGCGATTGAGCAGGGTGCGCAGATTGTTGAACATGGTCGACAATCCGTCACCGAGCCGTCCAATCGCGTCGCTTCCGGAAACCGTGATCTTGCCGGTGAGGTCGCCGGCGGTTGCCCTGACGACGACTTCGAGCAGGGAATCGACCTTGTTCCGCAATTCGGAGGTCAATGCCTGTTCGCGCTGCTGGGCTTCCTGTATTGCCGCTGCCATCCGATTGATCTCCGTCGAGACCTGACCAAGCTCGTCCTTGCTCAGCACTTCCGCGCGCGCGGACTGGTTGCCTCGCGCGAGTTCGCCGATGGTCGCCGTCAACGCGCCGATCGGGCGAAGTATGGCGCGCGCCAGGAGGAACGCAATGATCATCGCTGCAAGAACACCGGCAAGGCCGCCGCCGACAAGCAACAGCAGCATGTTCCTGTTCGATGCGTTGGCGTTGTTGGCGCGCTCGGTCAGGAGACGATTCTCTTCTTCGTTGAACTCGACCAGCAGGTTGTGGACGGTCGTGACGTGTCCAAGTCCTTGAATGATAAGTGGCTCACGACCCATTTGTTCGGCGGCCGTCGCGCTGCCCGCAAGATCGCGGCGTTTTGCAAGGAGAGGACGAACGATCTCTTCCTGCCACTTGGTCGCCAGTTCTTCAATGCGCGTAAGCCGTTCCTGCTGCCTTGGGTTGTCAGCCGTCTGCAACCTGACGTTCTGAATGAGCCGTTTCAGGTCGCGTTCGTTTTCATCGATCCGGCTGAGGAATCGCTCGTTGCCGGTCAACAGGAAGCCTCGGTACTCCGCCTGAATATCGAGAAGCGTGGATTCAATCGAGTGGCTTCCCAGAAGGACTTGCAGCGTATGGCGATCGAGCCTGTTTGCTTCAACGAGGTTGGAGTAGCTGTTATAGCTGGCAAGTAGCAGACCCAGCAGGATGACGATGATGGTACCGAAACCGGCGTATAGTTTTTTTTGAATGCTCAGGTCATTAAACATTTTTTCTCCGGCCTGTTGTGCGCTGGTTTTTCTCCTGCGGAACGGTGCAGGGTCCAGAATTATCATACAGAAACACGTCGAAGAACGGCGTCCGCTTGAACGGCGGGGCGCAGTCATCGTCCAACCGTGCACTTGGCGGGGCGATACGTGTTCGTAATGGAATGGATACTGCTACAGAAGCGCGAGTTCCAATGCCGTCAGGCAGGAGAGGATACGGCTGGCAGTTTGTTGCCAGATGTGCATCTGGAATGGTGGAGCGGAGGAGGATCGAACTCCCGACCTTCGCATTGCGAACGCGACGCTCTCCCAGCTGAGCTACCGCCCCATCTGAACTGATTGTATTGACTGGAACAAGGGCATGCAAGTGGCCAACATCAAAGGATTTCGATTCCCATGAATGGGGGAGAAGACCCGCCTACAGATGAGAGCTGTCTTCAAAAAACATCCCCAAGTGATTGAATCTATTGACGGAAATTCGATTGCCCTACTATAGTGACGCCATGATTTCCGATTTTCATCAACTTTCCGAAAAAATCGTCAAGCTGGCCGAGCTGGCGCAATCCTTGCGCCGCGAAAACGCCGACTTGCGAGTGACGCTCGCCTCGCTTACCGCGGAAAACGCGGACCTGGCCAAGCGTATCGAGGAAGCCTACACACGCGTGTCCGCATTGCTCGACAAGATTCCGGCCGCCGACGAGAAGGACGAGGAGGCCGCATGATCCAGCTCGACGTGACGATCATGGGCCAGCCCTATCGTCTTGCATGCAAGGAAGGCGAAGAGGAAACGCTGAAGCAGGCGGTGAAATATCTCGACGACCGCATGTGCAATATCCGCGATGCGGGCAAGGTCAAGGGAAACGATCGCATTGCCGTGATGGCCGCACTTGGCATTGCTGCAGAACTGCTCGCATCGAAGACGGCGGAAGGCCCGTTCGCGGACATGACGCTTGCTGAAGTCAAGCAGAAAATCGCAGCGATGCACACCGTGCTCGATGCTGCGCTTGCGCCCCAGGAAAACCTTTTTTAGATCAACAAAAACTATCGGAAATTTTCCGCAAAGTCTTTGACATGAAATGCGAATGGCGATACTCTAAAGCCTCCTGCCGTGTTCGCGATTGCCATATATTCCTTGAACCATTTATGAGCATAGGTTGCGGAATTTTGTTCGATGGGCGAGCTTCGTCGCTAGTCCGATGAACCCGAAATTGAACTAACTGTGACCACCTTGAACCGTAAGGTTCGGGATGCCGGCAAAGACGGCACAGGCGGGACTAGATTCGAGAAGCGGCTGCATTCGTGCAGCCGCTTTTTTATGCGCGCTATATTTGTCACCAACGTTGGCACTTACTTTGGAAACACCGATGCAGTACTGGTTGATGAAATCCGAACCGGACGAGGTAAGCATCGACGATGCGCTTGCCGCGCCGGACAGTACGGTCGCGTGGTTCGGTGTGCGCAATTACCAGGCACGCAATTTCATGCGTGATGCCATGCGCGTGGGTGACGGCGTCCTCTTCTATCACTCCAGTTGCGACGAACCAGGCATTGCAGGACTTGCCGAGGTGGCCAGCACGCCGTATCCGGACGAATCGCAATTCGACCCGAAGAGCAAGTATTACGATCCGAAGGCGACGCGAGAGAATCCGCGCTGGATGCTGGTCGATGTGCGCGCGACGCAAAAGACGCGCTTGATCACGCTTCCAGAACTGCGCGCCATTCCCGAACTCGCGGACATGCAAATCCTGCGGAAGGGCAATCGCCTTTCCATCACGCCGGTAACGCCTGCCGAATGGCGGTGTATCATCCGGCACATCAAATAACAAACGGAAACCAAACGGATGGATATCTCGCTAGTCGCGGGACTGCTGGCGCTGGGCGCTGCGGTCGGATTTGCTGCAGGCTTGCTGGGCATTGGCGGCGGCATGCTGCTCGTGCCGTTCATGACCATGATCCTGACGGCGAAGGAATTCCCGAAGGAGCACATCGTCCATATGGCCATCGCGACATCGCTCGCGACCATCATGTTCACCTCGATCTCTTCGGTCCGCGCACACCATGCGCGAGGCGCGGTACGGTGGGACATCGTGAAGCTGCTTGCCCCCGGCATCCTCGTCGGCTCGTGGATCGGTCCGTGGATCGGTGCGCAACTGAATTCGTCAAGCCTGGCAATGGCGTTCGCAGTGTTCGTCACCTTCTCTGCGGTGCAAATGCTGCTCGACAAGAAGCCGGCCGCATCGCGCGACCTTCCCGGTACCCCGGGCATGTTTGGCGCCGGCGGCGTCATCGGTACCTTGTCCGGTCTTGTCGGGGCAGGGGGCGGCTTCGTCTCCGTGCCATTTATGACGTGGTGCAATGTGAAGATCCACAATGCCGTCGCTACCAGCGCGGCGCTCGGTTTCCCGATTGCGCTGGCTGGCACGCTGTCCAACGTTTACCACGGTATCAGCGAACCGGGACTTCCCTCCGGTTCGCTCGGATTCATTTACCTTCCTGCCTTGTTGGTGATCTCGCTGGCAAGCGTGACCACCGCGCCGCTCGGTGCGAAAACCGCCCACAGCCTGCCGGTGAAATCGCTCAAGAAGGTCTTTGCGATTGTGTTGTTCACCTTGGCCGGCTACATGCTGTACAAGGCCTTCCGCTAGCGCTCACGCTTCCTTGTACTGATCGCGCAGCACGTTCTTCTGCACCTTGCCCATGGTGTTGCGCGGAAGTTCCGGCACGAAGAAGACGCGCTTGGGGACCTTGAAGTTGGCGATCTTCGACTTCAGGGAGCCGATCACGTCCGCCTCCGAGAGAGCGACGCCGTTCTTCGGCACCACCACGGCGGTCACGGCCTCGCCGAAGTCCGGGTGCGGCACGCCGACGACGGCTGATTCGACCACGCCATCCATTTCATCGATGAAGGACTCGATCTCCTTCGGATAGACGTTGTAGCCGCCGGAAATGATCAAATCCTTGCTGCGCCCGACGATGGACAGGTAGCCCTTTTCGTCGAACTTGCCGACATCGCCGGTCTTGAAGTAACCGTCTTCGGTGAACTCCTCGGCAGTCTTTTCCGGCATGCGCCAGTATCCCTTGAACACGTTCGGCCCCTTGACCTGGATGTCGCCGACTTCGCCCGTGTCGCACGGCGTGCCGTCGCCCTTCACGACGCGTACCGAGACGCCGGGCAGTGGCAGTCCAACCGTTCCGCCGACACGATCACCATCATACGGATTCGATACGAGCATGGTCGTTTCGCTCATGCCGTAGCGTTCCAGGATGGTGTGGCCGGTGCGGCGGGCGAATTCGTTGAATGTTTCCGTCAAGAGCGGGGCGGAGCCGGAGACGAAAAGCCGCATGTTCGTGCAGACGTCTTTGCCGAACGACGCTTCGGCCAGCAGGCGCACATAATAGGTCGGCACTCCCATGAACACCGTTGAGCGCGGCAGATGACGCATCACCTCGACCGCATCGAACTTTGGCAGGAAGATCATCTTGCTGCCGTTGAGCAGCGCGCCATGCGAGGCGACGAAGAGACCGTGCACATGGAACAGCGGCAGCGCGTGCAGCAGTACGTCGCCTTCTTGCCAGTGCCAGTAATCCTGCAGGACCTTCGCATTCGATGCCAGGTTGTCGTGCGTCAGCATTGCCCCCTTGCTGCGGCCGGTAGTTCCCGAGGTGTACAGGATGGCGGCAAGGTCGTCGGGCTGCTTTTCCACTGTCTCGAAACTGTTCGATTGCAGAGCGGCACGGGCCAGCAGCGAGCCCTGGCGGTCCTCGCCGAGGGTGAACACATGCTGCGTGCCCGACTTGAACGCGATCTGCGACACCCAGCCGAAATTCTGCGGCGAACACACCACCACGGCCGGTTCGGCGTTCTCGATGAAGTACTCGATCTCTGCGGCGCGGTAGGCGGTGTTGAGCGGGAGGTAGACATACCCGGCCCGGATCGTCGCGAGGTAAAGCATCAGGGCTTCAGGCGACTTTTCGACCTGCACTGCGACGCGAGAGTCCTTGGGCAGCCCCAGCCCGGCCAGCAAGTTCGCCATCTTGGCCGTGGCACGGTCCAGGTCGTTCCAGGAGTAATACAAACCGTCGTGCGTCTCGATGCAGCAGGCGGTGCCGTCGGCGGGGAAGCGGGATTCGAAAAGTGCGTAGAGGTTGGCGTTCATGGGAGGGAAGTTAATGGCCGTTGAATTCGGGTTTTCGCTTTTCAAGGAAGGCGCGCACGCCTTCACGGTAGTCGTCGGAATGGAAGAAGGAAAAGGCATCGCGCAATTCTCCTTCGGTGAGCGGGGGCACTGGCGGCGACAGCCGGCGCGCGAGTTTCTTGTTCATGCGTGCGGCAAGCGGCGCGCCTTGGGAGATGCGTTGCGCGGTCTGCCTTGACTCGGCCTGGACGTCGTCGACAATCCGGTGCAGGAGTCCTTTCTCTTTCGCTTCAGCGGCGTCAAAGACGCGGCCTTCGAGGAGGATTTCCAGCGCCACTGCCTTGCCGACCAGTTGCAGCAGTCCCTGCAGCTCACCCGGAGCAAGCGGGAAGCCGAGACGGTTGATCGGTACGCCGAAGCGCGACGCCGGTGAAGCAATGCGCAGGTCGCAGCACGAGGCAATCTCCAGTCCGCCACCAACACACACGCCTTCAATCGCGGCGACGGTGGGGTGCAGGCAGTGTGTAATCGCGTCAAGCGCCTGCGCGATGCTTTTTGTGTGGTAGTCGACCCCCTGCGCATAGTTGCTGCGCACCGAGGAAAATTCCTCGATGTCGGCGCCGGCGGCGAAGTTGCCATCGGCGCCGGTCACGATCACGCAGCGAAGGGAATCATCCGCCGACAGGTCGCGAAAGGTGTCGGCAAGCCCGTGCCACATGGAGATGTCGATGGCATTGAGCTTGCCGGGATTCGAGAGTGTCACGACGGCGATGTGGCCGTCCTTGTCGATGCGGATCTTTTGCATAGGTTCATTCGAGCTTCACGCCCGCTTCCTTGACGACCTGGCCCCAGCGGGCGATTTCGGAGGTCACCATCGCGCCAAACTGCGCCTGCACGAGGTTGGGCGTATCCGATCCGATGCTGTGCCAGGTATTCTTTACTTCCGGCGTCGCGAGCGCTTTCTGCACTTCTGCAGCCATGCGCTCCACCACCTCGGCGGGCGTACCTTTGGGTGCCCACATGCCGTACCAGGTCGACACTTCGTAACCGGGGACGCCCGCTTCGGCTGCCGTCGGCAGGTCGGGGAAGCCCGGCGCACGTGCGGGAGCGGCAACAGCCAGCGCCTTGATCCGGCCACCCTTCAGGTGCGCGGCCGATGAGCCGAGGCCGTCGAACATCAGGTCGACCTGCCCGGCAATCAGGTCCTGCAGGGCCGGGCCGGCGCCGCGATACGGGATATGGAGGATAAAGGTCTTGGTCTGCAGCTTGAACAATTCCCCTGCAAGATGATGCGAGGTCCCGTTTCCGGCGGAGGCGTAGTTCAGCTTGCCGGGGTTTTTCCGCACGTACTCGAGGAGCGACTTCAGGTCATTCACGGGCACTTTCTGCGGATTCACGACGATGACCTGCGGCGGAGTCGCGATCAGCGCCACAGGGACAAAATCCTTCTGGATGTCGTAGTCGAGCTTCGGATAAATCGAGGGAGCGATCGCATGGTGCGCCCCGCCGATGAAGAAGGTGTAACCATCGGGCGCGGCCCTGGCCGCAATACCCGCCCCGAGCGTGCCGCCGGCGCCGCCGCGGTTGTCGATGATCACTTGCTTGCCAAGTTGCTTGGTGAGCTGGGCGGCAAGCGGGCGGGCGAATGCATCGGTGCCGCCGCCCGCGGGGAAGGGGACGATGAAAGTGATTGGCTTGTTGGGCCAGGCTTGCGCACCGGCGTTGAGGGAGAACAGCAGACCTGCAATGGACAGCAACACACGTGCGAGTTTCATGGACATGTCTCCTTGATGTTGTTGTACTTCAGATGGCTCTAACGGCTCCTTTGATTTTTGTATGCTACCAGCAATAGAAAAATTCCGAGGGCGACCATGGGAAGCGACAGCATCTGTCCGGCAGAGATGGTTAATCCGCCGAGTGATACTTCGTAGTCCGGGGTGCGGAAGTATTCAGTGAAGAAGCGTGCGCAGCCGTACCCGAGCGCGAAGACGCCGCTCACAGCCATCACCGGCCGCGCCTTGCGTGCGTACACCCACAGCACGATGAACAGCAATACGCCGTCGACCAGTGCCTGATAGAAGGGCGAAGGATGGCGCGGCAGGTTGTCCACGTTCGGCCAGATCATGGCCCAGGGAAGGGACGCATCAGCGACGCGGCCGGGCAGTTCTGCATTGATGAAGTTGCCGATGCGGCCGGCGGCGTAACCAAGCGGGACCAGCGGCGCGATAAAGTCCATGACTTCCCAGAAGGCCCGGCCCTTTTTTCGCGCCCACAGCGCCATGGCGATCATCACGCCGAGGAAGCCGCCATGGAAGGACATGCCGCCTTTCCATACCGCGAAGATTTCGAGGGGATGCGAGAAGTAATAGCCGGGGTTATAGAACAGGACTTCGCCGAGGCGCCCACCGACGACGACGCCAAGCACGCCGTAGAACAGCATGTCATCCAGGTCCTCCGCCTTCCATCCCGCCGCACCAATATGCGGCTGCAGGATGCGGGCGCGTCCGAGCAGCAGGAATTGCGCAAAAGCGACCAGGTACATCAGACCGTACCAGTGCACCGACAGGGGACCCAGCGAGAAGGCGATCGGATCGGGAAGGGGGTGTATCAGCATCTATCGTTTCTTTCTCAAGAGTTCGAGGAAAGTGTGCAAAACGGGCGAGGCGTTATCGCGCCGCCAGGCCAGGCCGGTTTCGAAGACTGCCGTCCTTTCCGTCAGCGGACGGTATTCGACGCCCGGCCGTTGGAGGTTCGACACGGATTGTGGCACAAGAGCAATGCCCATGCCGGCGGAGACGAGGCCAACGATAGTCTGCATCTGGATTGCTTCCTGCCCGATGCGTGGCGTCAATCCTGCGTCGCGGAAGCAGCCGACGATCGCGTCATGAAAGGCCGGCGCAATGCGGCGCGGGAAAATAATGAGGGGCATGTCCGCCACCGACTTGAGCGAGACGGCATTCTTGCCGCGCAAGCCTTTCAGTCCTTGGGGCGCGGCGAGGACCAGAGGCTCGGACAGCACGGTCAGGTAATCCAGCTCGGCGCGGGCCTTCTCGTGCAGCGGCGGGATCAGCAGGCCTGCGTCGATTCGCCCCTGCATCAGGTCTTCCAGCTGCACATCAGTGGTCGCTTCGCGCAGGTCGATCTGGACTTGCGGGTAGCGTTCTCGGAATTCTCGGAGCAGCGGTGGCAGCACGCTGTAGTCGGCGGTGGAGACGAAGGAGAGCGACAGCAGGCCGGATTCACCCGAAGCCGCGCGGCGGGCCAGGTCGGGCAGGCCCGCGGCCTGCTGGAGGATGCGGCGTGCCTCGGGCAGGAGCGCTGACCCCGCAGGTGTCAGGACAACACTGCGCTTGGTGCGCGCAAAGAGCGGTGTGCCGAGTGCCGCCTCCAGCGACTGGATGGTTTGCGACAGCGGCGGCTGCGTCATGTGGAGGCGGGCGGCCGCGCGACCGAAATGACGCTCCTCGGCCACCGCCACGAAATATCGCAATTGCCGCAGTTCAATATTCATATGCAATTCGTCTTAATAGGGAAGGAATCATATATTTGACACGTAGCTAAGGGCAAGGGACACTAGCCGTCTTTCCCCGGTTCCGAACGGAATCGGATAGCCTGAACAGATCATCCTGGAGACAGAACATGCCCAATTACCGCTCCCGTACCACGACCCACGGCCGCAACATGGCCGGCGCACGCGCCCTCTGGCGCGCGACCGGCATGAAGGACGGCGATTTCGGCAAGCCGATCATTGCGGTGGTCAACTCCTTCACCCAGTTCGTCCCGGGCCACGTGCACCTGAAGGACCTCGGCCAGATGGTCGCGCGCGAAATCGAAGCGGCCGGCGGCGTGGCGAAGGAATTCAACACCATCGCCGTGGACGACGGCATCGCCATGGGCCATGGCGGCATGCTGTACTCGCTGCCCTCGCGCGAACTGATCGCCGACTCGGTCGAGTACATGGTCAACGCGCACTGCGCCGACGCCATGGTCTGCATCTCCAACTGCGACAAGATCACCCCCGGCATGCTGATGGCGGCGATGCGCCTCAACATTCCTGCCGTGTTCGTATCCGGCGGCCCGATGGAGGCCGGCAAGGTCATCGAGGCACTGCACGGCAAACAGGAAGGCACGCAGAAGATCATCAAGGTCGACCTGATCGACGCCATGATCCAGGCCGGCGATCCGAAGGTCTCGGATGAGCAGGTCGCCAACATCGAGCGTTCCGCTTGCCCGACCTGCGGTTCCTGCTCCGGCATGTTCACCGCCAACTCCATGAACTGCCTGACCGAGGCACTGGGCCTGTCCCTGCCGGGCAACGGCACCATCGTCGCGACCCATGCCGACCGCAAGCAACTCTTCCTGCGCGCCGGCCGCCTCGTTGTTGAACTGGCCAAGCGCTATTACGAGCAGGAGGACGCATCGGTCCTGCCGCGCAACATCGCCACCAAGGCCGCCTTCGAGAATGCGATGGCGCTGGACGTGTCCATGGGCGGATCGACCAACACCGTGCTGCACCTGCTGGCAGCGGCCCAGGAAGCCGGTGTCGACTTCACCATGGCCGACATCGACCGCATCTCGCGCAAGGTGCCGTGCCTGTGCAAGGTGGCGCCGGCAACGCAGGACTACCACATCGAGGACGTGCACCGTGCCGGCGGCATCGTCGGCATCCTCGGCGAGCTTGACCGCGCCGGCCTGCTCGACACCAGCGTATCGACCGTGCATAGCAAGACGCTGGGCGAAGGGATCGCCGCCAACGACATCATGGTGAACAAGGACGACGCTGTCCGCCAACGCTTCCTGGCAGCGCCGGGCGGCGTGCCGACCCAGGTGGCGTTCTCGCAGGACAAGCGTTTCGACAAGCTCGATGACGACCGCGCCCATGGTTGCATCCGCGACAAGGCACACGCGTATTCGAAGGACGGCGGCCTCGCTGTCCTGTATGGCAACATCGCGGAAAAGGGTTGCATCGTAAAGACGGCGGGCGTCGATGAGAGCATCCTCAAATTCACCGGCAAGGCGCGCGTGTTCGAGAGCCAGGACGCGGCGGTCGACGGCATCCTCGGCGATGTGGTGCAACCGGGTGACGTCGTGATCATCCGTTACGAAGGGCCGAAGGGTGGCCCAGGCATGCAGGAAATGCTGTACCCGACCTCCTATATCAAGTCGAAGGGGCTCGGCAAGGTTTGCGCGCTGTTCACCGACGGCCGCTTCTCCGGCGGTTCCTCCGGCCTCGTGATCGGGCATGCCTCGCCGGAAGCGGCGGAAGGCGGCGCGATCGGCCTGGTAAACGACGGCGATACGATTGAAATCGATATTCCGGAACGCTGCATCAACCTGAAGGTCAGCGACGCCGAACTGGCGCAGCGCCGCGCGGCAATGGAGGCGAAGGGCGACAAGGCGTGGAAGCCCGAGAACCGTGTGCGTGTCGTATCACAGGCGCTGCAGGCATATGCAGCGCTGGCCACATCCGCTGACCGCGGTGCGGTACGCGACCTGTCGCAGCTGAAGCGATAAGGCTGGAACGATATACGAAGGAAGAACGGGGCGGCGCAGGCTGCCCCGTTTTGCGTTCAGAGGCGGGAATTACTTCTTGAAGGTCTTTGACACCCGCTCCTTGCGGGCGCGTTCGAGCTCTTCGTGGGCCTTGCGCTTGTCGAGCCCAAGGAGGCGTTCGCCGAATTCGAACCAGGCAAAGGCAACGCAGAACAATCCGATGATCCACCACCACGACAATTCGGCAACCGGGCCGACTTCGAAATAACGAAGCGCGGACAATAATACAATGGCAATAATCAGTGGCATGGCATCTCCCTTTCCTGCAGGATATTGCGAAAGTTTGTAACGGTCAATTCGCAAGGTCAACCGGCGTGGCGTATAGTGCGTTTCGGAGTGGTAAGACGTATTTGCAAACACCACTTACGCTGTAAAATGACGCGGGTTTTTTCTTTTGGAGAGAGAGTAATGAAACGTTCTTTGCTGGTTTTCGCTGTAGCAGCTTTGGCTTCTGGTGCCGCAATGGCAAACGCCGACCTGGCCAAGGCAAAGAATTGCATGGCTTGCCACGCAGTTGCCAACAAGGTTGTCGGTCCGGCATTCAAGGATGTGGCTGCAAAGTATGCTGGCCAGAAGGATGCTGAAGACAAGCTGACCCAGAAAGTCATCAAGGGCAGCAGCGGTGTCTGGGGCGCAGTCCCGATGCCCGCGAATGCCCAGGTCAACGAAGCGGAAGCCCGCACCCTGGTGAAGTGGATCATGACGACGAAGTAATTGCTTCCGGTCACCATCAGAAAAGCGCTCCTTGCGAGCGCTTTTTTGTTGTCCGTCCGAAAAACAAAAAGCCCCGGCACTAGCCGGGGCTTCCTGTCAGGCGAAACGAATTACTTCGTCACAGCCAGTTGCTGGCGCTGGCCACCCTTGTAGGTGTACAGGGTCAGCGTGCCTTCCTTGATGTCGCCCTTGGCATCGAAAGCGATGTTGCCGGTCACGCCCTTGTAGTTGATCTTG